>ENA-OWPJ01000217-OWPJ01000217.1-human-gut-metagenome-genome-assembly--contig:-NODE-217-length-74054-cov-27.1302_pt1 | contig 74054 bp, 55 predicted proteins | sample MGYA00248264_ERZ651846 | MGnify/ENA primary metagenome ERZ651846 (study PRJEB26924, sample SAMEA4378271) | human gut metagenome | biome: human gut; feature: human-associated habitat; material: faeces...
CTTTTGCCAGCGCCAGTTTTAAGGTTTCGCTGGTGAGGCGGACATCACCGCCTAATACAATGGTTTTCGGTTTGAGAAATTCGCCATAGGCGCGACCAATGCGCCAGGCAATATCTTCATTCAGTTCTTCGCCTAATTTCCCGCGAATATCATAGGCTTTAAAGCAGGTTAAATCATTCATGTTTCACCCTCTCAATATAATATTGATACTTTAATCATAAATATTATTGAATTATAATTACCAAATTTCGTTCATCGTATTGATGATAATTAAACTGTCCCGTTTTCATCTCTAATACGAATTATATCATCCTCTTCAAGATATGAACCCGACCGTACTTCAATAAGATTGAGGGGGATTTTCCCAGGATTTTGTAAACAGTGAGGCGATCCTGAAGGAATATAAATAGACTCATTCTCAGTAAGCAAACGAACTTCACCATCGAGCGTGACTTTTGCTGTACCAGCAACAATGATCCAGTGTTCTGAACGGTGATAATGCATTTGCAACGAGATACCTTCACCTGGATTAATTGTAATTCTCTTTACCTGATAACGAGATCCTTCATCGATAGAATCATATTTCCCCCAAGGCCGATAAACTTCGCGGTGAACAAAATGCTCTTGACGTCCTTCATTTTTGATTTTTTCTACAATTTTTTTGACATCTTGAACTGAGTTTTTATTGGCAACCAATAAGGCATCTTTAGTTTGTACGATAATAAGATCCTCTACTCCCAAAGTTGTTACTAAACAAGACTCAGAATAAATATAAGAATTCTTTGTTGAATGACTTATGACATCTCCATAACATGAGTTTCCATCAGCATTTTTATCACTTATACTCCATAGAGAAGACCATGAACCAACATCATTCCATCCCACATCCATAGGAATGACCACAGCATCCTCAGTATGCTCCATCACAGCATAGTCAATAGATTCATCGGGACAGGATCGAAATTCCGATTCATTGATTCTAATAAAATCCAAGTCGTAATCAATACAACTAGTCGCTTTATCACATGCTTCATAGATATCAGGACGATATTTTTTAACTCTTCCAGATAACGACTAACTCGGAAAAGAAACATCCCACTATTCCAATAATACTCACCAGATTCAATATATCTTTGAGCTACTTCCAAAGTTGGCTTTTCAACAAATTTATCAACCTTAAAAGCAAAATCATTATTACAGTCAATCATACTCTGACCACGATGGATATACCCATACCCTGTTTCTGCGGTTGTAGGTACTATGCCAAAAGTTACCAAGCGACCTAAAAGTGCATATTTAGTAGCATCTTCAACCACCTTACGGAATAACATATCATTTTTGATAGAATGATCAGCAGCAAGAACAAGCATGCAAGGATCTTCATCTGGTTTATTTTTATGGATAGAAAAAGCTGCTAAGGCTATAGCAGGTGCTGTGTTCCTACCGACAGGTTCTAAAATAATATTATTTGATAACAGATTTAAACCACGGAGTTGTTCTGCAACAATGAAACGATGCTCTTCATTACAAATAATCAGAGGAGGACTACATTGTAAGCCATCTAATCTAAGCAGGGTTTCTTGCAACATCGAATGTCTATTATCGAAACTGAGAAACTGTTTTGGATATAATGTTCTTGAAAGCGGCCATAGACGACTACCATTACCACCAGCCATAATTATGGGTATAATCATTTTTTTAATAACTCCTCGATATTATCGGTAAGCGTTGATAATTGTTGAGACCACCTAAATTTATTCTCAACAAAAAAACGAGCTTTTTTTGCTATATTTTTATATTGTGTATCATCTTTAATTATTTCCAGAGCAGACTTATATTCATCAATATTATCAGCAATTAATATTTCTTCATTAATATTAGCACCAATACCTTCATAACCCACCCTAGATGTTATCACCGGCATACCGAGCGCCATATACTCTAATACTTTATTTTGGATACCAGCTCCGAGTCTTATAGGGCATATTCCTACATGACCAACACTGGCTTCATTTATAATATCCTCTACAGTACCGCTGACAATAACATCCATATATTTCTCAAGACGTTTCTTATCTTGATTCTTGATTTTCCCTAATACGTAAAATCTATATTCTTGATTTATGTTTAACTCTTGAAATATATTATCAATAAACCATATCACCCCATCAAGATTCTGCAAGGAATACATATTACCTATAAAAACGAGATTGATTTTATCTTCTCTTTCGATTCTACGATTTAAAAAACGAAATTTATCAAAATCAACTCCATTCCCACACACAATTACGTTTTCATTAAATGATGGTGATAGATAGTTTTTATCAACTTCAGATATAATAGAAGTAAGCGCGAACTTTTTGGTGATTTCCTTTTCATAATTAAACAAACGTTTATATTCAATAGAATAAAGAATACTTTTTAAAGAAACGGAAGGAGCAGTTTGTCTGACTCTTTCATAGTTCATTGAGATCGCATCAGTCATTTCGAGAATATGAATACCACTCATATCCTTTACATAATCACCAACTCTAATAAGATGTGACAACGTTGCATCATAATCATCTATTATATGCTTTAATTTATTTTTATAATGTCTATTCTTATAATATGCTATTTGCAAAGGCTTACCTGATATCAAAGCTTTTAATACGTTCAAATATGATAATATTTTTGACTGTTTAATTCTAATAATATCAGTAAAAACACCATCGTCCGGATGATAAGACATTTCATCATTATTTTCACATAACGATAATAATGTTAATGAATATCGCTTTGATAATTCTTCGCAAATTTTATAGATTCTAAGGCGATCTCCACCAATTACAGGATAAGGAAAGCGGGGGGTAAGAACCAGAATCTTCTTCATTCTAATTTCCCCACGTCTGCTTGTAATTTACAGCACTGCTTTTTACTAAGATCTGATTAATTATCATAGCTATTAAGATATAAATAAGGATTTTTATTAAAAAAACATAAGGATAAACAATCTCTGTGCGTACTGAATAGAGGATAAATGGTAATAATGAAATGCCAACCATATGCGAAAGACGTGAGCCAGATCGCAACAAAATCGATATCATAATTGAATTTATAGACAAAATAGCAATAAAGTAAAGAAACCATAAATTGCCACCAAGTATCTTAGACTCACCTACAATGCTGGATGAAATGCCATAACCTTTCTCACTAGCGCCAGGGGAAACACATTCGGTCAGAAGAGTAGCAACTCGAAAGTCACTTTTTGCTCCTAAGAATATATCACCGAATTGAGTAAACACATTTGAAAAAGGGATTTGGCAATTAGAAATATTCATAGACGCAAATGCGAACTCATTTAAAGATGATACAACCAATAATATATAATCCGCTATACTCATATTAATCGGTTCACGATAATAACCTATACCAATAAAGCTAATAATCATTAAAAAACCAAGAATGGCAAATTTGAATCTGATAAAGAAAAATGGCCCAAAAGTAACAAATAGATAGGCCAATAATAAAAAAATGGTCATTCCTCTACTACCTGTCAACAGAGGACTGAATAGAGCAATCCAAACTAACAATCTTGAAACCACATAATTTTTAGTAAGAATAATAATTGTCGCGAAATAAAAAGCAGGGAATGCTAATAGCTTAAAGATCAAAAAAGGAAACAAAGGTCGATCAGCCATATACAAAGCTTGATGACCACCATGAGTAGCTACAAAGATAAATTCAGAAAAGTTTAATGCGATAAAGAAAAAAAAGAAACATTGAAGTATAAGCTTTGAAGGTAAGTATATAGAAATTTGACAATATTTAAATGAGTTCCCTCTCTTTGTGATGAAGTAAATTGTCGCTGACATAACAAAAATGAATAATAAGGGTATTGTGTACTCTATAATTAATCCTGAAAAAATAGAACTAGGGAGAAAAAGTAATACTGTCAATATTATTTGATAAAGAAATATCAGATTAGTTAAATACAACATTTTAGGCCTCAATTATTCGAGATATTTCATTGAATAAATCCTCGTCATTATAAGTCAAAACTGAGTCACTTTGAATTAACCTTTTTGGCGTCCGTAGTGCTTTATCAAATTGATACTTGAATTCATTCATGTCTCTTAAACTATAGATATAGAGATTAGGCAGATACTCTTCATTAATATAATCAAGGGAAGGAGAAACATCTGAACATATTACTTTAGCCTTTAATTCAAGTGCTTCAATAATTGGTCTCCCAAAACCTTCACTAGTTGAGTGAAACACGAATAAATCGCTATTTGTTATTACCGAACCAATTAAATTCGAATCCACAACTCCTGGTGAAAAAACATTAACATTATTAAATTCTTCACAAAAATTATTGGCAAAACCAAAAGCAACTAAATATACAGGAACGTTAAGGTTATTTAATCTTTCAACTAAACCACCAAAGTCTTTATTTTTACCGGAACCCGAGATAGTTACGATACATATCGCATCAAGCTCTCTCCCTGCCTTGATGAAGTTTTCAATCTCTACATTAGAAACCTTATGATATCCCAATGATCTAACGATATTTGGTAATATAAAATATTTTTTTTTGATAATTGCATTTTTATCATTTATAATTCTACTGTTTATATAGCACAGGTGCAACTTGGAAAAGTTTTTAGACAAATTGTGTAATATTTTTTGATATAAAGCACCTGGTTTTAAAAACCAAAGTTTATTATTAAAAGGTATAAAGTCGTGAATTACGAAAATATAATTAAATTTTAACGCTGCTAATATAGAATAAGTATTATAAGCATCAAAAATAAGGTCTGGCTTAACCTTTAAAGCCCGAATAGGCAATAGCACTTGTTGGGCAAACATAAAACCAAATACTTGCATAGCCTTTGGCATTTTACCAAACCATAATGGTAATTCATACACTATAACTTCAACGTTTTTATTTCTTAATAGTTGCTCATATTCACCAGAGTATACTGAAATCCCACGGATCATAATTTTCTTTAACGGATTGAAAAAAAGAACTTTCTTAATATTATTTCCCATGTTATCAATCTTCATCTCATGTTTTTGAGTTAACATATTTTATTCCAAGAAGGACTTTTAAGTTAGCTTTTGCGAGATCAAACTGACCTCTACGAACTCTATTTGCAATTTTAGCTATTAACATCATATTATATAAAAACAATGTTTGTGGATAAAATTTGCGTATAAACAACTTGTTACTACGAAGATAGTGATATTCTGAGAAGGCATTTTTTTCTTTAGATATTGTTGCGCCTTCTTTATGATATACTATGCTGTCAGTAATTGTTTTTAGTTTATAGTTATGTTTTCTTGCTCGCAAACAAATATCTAGCTCTTCGAAATAAAGGAAATATTGTTCATCTAAGAGCCCTACAGTCTTAAATACCTCAGCCTTAACAAATAAAGCAGCACCTATAATATAATCTATTTGCTTAGAGATAGTATCGTTATCATACTTAGAAGTTATTAAATGATTCGAGGCAATATGCTGTGTTAAAAAGCGCCATGGAAGATATTTTCCCCCTAAGCCTTGAATGACATTTTTATTATGATAATAAACTAACTTGCTCCCTAAAATTCCAATTTCTTTATCTCGTTCCATTTCACTCACTAACAGTGATAATGAATTCGATTCAACTTCTGTGTCATTATTTAATACCCATATATATTTACAATCATTTGACTGAAGCGCATACTTAATGCCAATATTATTTCCACCGGCATAACCTTTATTACTAGTTGCAGAAATGACCGTTATTTTATTTGTATGAATTTCCTCATCTAAATATGATTCAGATTCACTTAAGTGCAAATAGTTTTGGCACGATTTCTTTAGGAATGCCAATATTTTTATTAATGAATCATCAGTAGAATCATTATCCACTAAAACAATTCTAAAATATATATAGTTTTGTTTTAGCAGTGTCGAAATACAAGAAATTGTGTCCTCAGAATTATTCCAATTTAATACAATTATATATACCATTTCTATCTCATATCGCCGAATGAGTAACCTTATAAAAACTAAATATCATCATTAGTGTGATGATAAATTCAGTAATGAGAACTGAAACTAACATGCCATAAACATTGTAGCCCATAACTAAAGGAATAGAGTAGCCAACATGACATAGTGCACCTATAACATAAATTTTTGTAAGTAATTTTTCTTTCCCTAATGTTATTAATCCCCATTGACCAAATACTATTGCAATACTAATAATAAACAACAAAAGTGACATCCATTTAAAGAGTCTTGCCGATATAATAAATTCATTACCTAGATATAATAGTGCTAATTGTTCTCCAAAAAAGAAAACCAATGAAGATCCCAAGAATGATATTAATACAAAAAATCCCCCATACTTTAACAACTTTGTTGAAAGTTCTCCTGCTTCCTTATTTATTCTTGGGAAAACTACCTGTTGAATTGGCACGTAACATGATTGCGCAGCTATTCTTAGTTTATCAGCTGCGCTAAAAACGCCTACGATAGTTGGGTTAAAAATATACCCCAGAATTAAAGCATTAAATGTCGTATAAAAACTAATAGCTATTTGTGAAATAAACAGGGCCCCTCCATCCTTCAACTCTTTTACAATACCCCTAAAGCTAAATGAAACTACTCTTGCTAACTGTCTATTGTAAATATAAATAAAAGAAATAATTCCGGGGAGTAATAAAGGTATTGCTAACGCTAATGCAGCATTATTTATATCTTTTGCATCTTTGACTAACACAAATACACTTAAGGTCATAAATGTTTTTGAAACAATACTTATCCAAGCTATTTTTTTCATTAACTCCAGTCCTTGGAAAAGATAAATAGGGAAAAAACAATTACCAATTACACCAAGGAATAGTATTATTATAACATTAAATTCACGCTCAAACATTTCAATAAATTGCGTACATAAAATAGCTATAATAAAACATATCAACGCCAATATTATTCTGGCATATAATGTATTTGTATATATTTTATTAGTCTCATCCTGAGATTTAGACAAGGCTATTTTTTTTGTGGCACTAAGATTAAAACCATACTCTGTTACAGTAATAAAGTACTGTATTAATGCTTGTGCTAACATTAAAGAACCGAATTGAGAAGCTCCTAAGACCCTTACTAAATATGGCAGTGTAAGCAAAGGAAAAATATAATTAGAAATCTGAATCAAAAAAAGAAAGAATATATTTTTAAGCATTAATCAGACTCGCGTTAGCTTTTAAATGCATTTATCCCACCCCACTGCTTATCTTTCAATGAAAGTTTAATTTCATCTAACTGAGGCCAATTTATGTTCAAAAAACCATCACACCAACTTATTCCCGCTTCAAATTTAGGACAATAATAATTAGTAGTTTTATATACAAACTCAGCTTCGTCACTTAGAACCAGAAAACCATGCGCAAATCCTTCTGGTATCCACAATTGCCGTTTATTTTCCGAGGAAAGGATTATACCAACCCAATGACCATATGAATCAGAACCAACTCTGATGTCCACTGCGACATCAAAAACTTCACCAACAATACATCTTACCAACTTTGCTTGCTCAAAAGGCGGACGTTGAAAGTGAAGCCCTCGAAGTACACCTTTACTAGACTTCGAATGGTTATCCTGAACAAATTCAACCTTACGCCCTACAGCCTCTTCGAAAACTTTCTGATTAAAGCTTTCCATAAAGAAACCACGCTCATCACCAAAAACTTTCGGCTCAAAAATTAACACATCAGGAATTTCAGTTTTAATTACGTTCATTTTATTAATAACCTTTAATCATTTTAAGCAGATACTGACCATAAGCATTTTTTTTCAGCGGTTCAGCTAATACTTTCACCTGCTCAGTATCAATAAACCCTTTACGGTAAGCAATTTCTTCCGGGCAGGAAACTTTCAAACCCTGACGCTCTTCAATTGTTGCAATGAAGTTGCTTGCTTCAATAAGACTCTGATGTGTCCCCGTGTCCAGCCATGCATAGCCACGCCCCATCATAGCGACAGACAAACGTCCTTGTTCCATATAAATACGGTTAATATCGGTAATTTCCAGTTCACCTCGGGCAGAAGGCTTAAGGTTTTTCGCCATTTCCACAACGTCATTGTCATAGAAATAAAGCCCAGTAACCGCATAGTTACTTTTTGGTTCCAGCGGTTTTTCTTCCAGGCTAATTGCAGTACCGTTATTATCAAACTCCACGACACCATAACGTTCAGGATCATTAACGTGATAAGCAAATACCGTTGCACCGCTTTCTTTGTTAACAGCAGCTTCCATTAATTTCGGCAAGTCGTGTCCATAGAAGATATTATCACCAAGCACAAGTGCACAATCATCGCCACCAATAAAGTCTTCACCAATGATAAGCGCTTGCGCCAGGCCATCCGGACTCGGTTGTACTTTATACTGTAGATTAAGCCCCCACTGGCTCCCGTCCCCCAACAATTGTTGGAAACGCGGCGTATCCTGTGGCGTACTGATAATAAGAATATCGCGAATACCCGCTAACATAAGCGTTGAAAGCGGATAATAAATCATCGGCTTATCATAAATCGGCAGCAGTTGTTTACTTACTGCCATCGTCACAGGATAAAGACGAGTGCCGGAACCACCAGCCAGAATAATACCTTTACGCGTTTTCATTTCACCATTCCTTTTAATTCATCCCGCTCTGGCATCATGAGCGAGATGCAAAAATTTGTTAAATTGCCGTAGTCGTAAATAATTCGTTGAGCATTCGTTTCACACCCACCTGCCAGTCAGGCAAGACAAGCGCAAAGTTCTGCTGAAACTTTTCTGTATTGAGGCGAGAGTTATGGGGTCGACGGGCTGGTGTGGGATAGGCCGTTGTTGGCACGGCGTTAAGTTTGTTAAGAGCAAGGTTAATCCCTGCTTTGCGCGCTTCTTCAAATACCAGAGCGGCATAATCGTGCCAGGTTGTTGTACCGCCAGCAACCAGATGGTACAAACCAGCAACTTCTGGTTTGTCTACTGCTACGCGAATGGCATGAGCGGTGCAATCAGCCAGCAATTCGGCACCTGTTGGTGCGCCAAACTGATCGTTTATCACAGCCATTTCTTCGCGCTCTTTTGCCAGACGCAACATTGTTTTGGCGAAGTTATTTCCTTTACCTGCATATACCCAGCTGGTACGGAAAATAATATGCTTCGCGCAATGTTTCTGTAACGCTTTTTCTCCGGCTAGTTTAGTTTCACCATAAACATTCAAAGGTGCTGTAGCATCCGTCTCCTGCCACGGTATTTCACCGGTTCCCGGAAATACGTAGTCAGTAGAGTAGTGAATAACCCAGGCGCCGACTTCATTGGCTGCTTTCGCGATCGCTTCGACACTCGTCGCGTTCAGTAATTGTGCAAACTTCGGTTCTGATTCTGCTTTGTCTACTGCGGTGTGAGCGGCTGCGTTGACAATAATATCCGGCCGAATGCTTCTTACGGTTTCAGCTACACCTTCAGGATTACTAAAATCACCACAGTAATCAGTGGAGTGAACATCAAGAGCAATCAAATTACCCAAAGGTACCAGAGCACGCTGTAGTTCCCAACCTACCTGCCCTGTTTTGCCAAAAAGGAGGATATTCATTACTGGCGGCCCTCATAGTTCTGTTCAATCCACGATTGATAGGCACCACTTTTCACATTATCAACCCATTTTGTATTGGACAGGTACCATTCCACTGTCTTCCGAATCCCGCTCTCAAACGTTTCCTGTGGTTTCCATCCCAATTCGCGACCAATCTTCTCAGCATCAATGGCATAACGGCGATCGTGTCCCGGACGATCGGCAACATAAGTAATTTGCTCGCGGTAAGATTTCTCTTTCGGTACAATCTCATCCAACAAATCACAAATAGTGAGCACTACATCGATGTTTTTCTTTTCGTTGTGCCCACCAATGTTATAAGTTTCACCCGCTTTACCTTCGGTTACGACGGTATATAACGCACGCGCATGATCTTCAACATACAGCCAGTCGCGAATTTGATCCCCTTTACCATAAATAGGTAATGCTTTACCTTCCAGAGCATTGAGAATAACCAATGGAATCAATTTTTCCGGGAAATGATAAGGACCATAATTGTTAGAGCAATTAGTCACAATGGTCGGTAAACCATAGGTGCGTTTCCACGCGCGGACTAAATGATCGCTGGATGCTTTGGATGCGGAATAAGGGCTGCTTGGCGCGTAAGCTGTTGTCTCAGTAAATAAGGGTAATTCTTCGTTATTATTTACCTCGTCAGGATGAGGCAAATCACCATAGACTTCGTCAGTAGAAATATGATGAAAACGGAAGCTATTTTTCTTGTCGCTATCAAGAGCAGACCAGTAATTGCGAGCGGCTTCCAAAAGGACATATGTACCAACAATATTGGTTTCAATAAATGCCGCAGGACCTGTAATTGAACGGTCAACATGGCTTTCAGCAGCCAGGTGCATCACTGCATCCGGCTGATGCTGAGCAAAAATCCGTGCCATTACAGCTGCATCGCAAATATCCGCATGTTCAAAAACATAGCGTTCGGAATCAGAAACATCAGCAAGTGATTCCAGGTTTCCGGCGTACGTTAATTTATCGACATTAAAAACACTATCCTGCGTATTATTTATAATGTGACGAACTACAGCAGAACCAATAAATCCTGCGCCACCAGTAACAAGTATTTTCACTTAATTTATTCCATATTACTTCAGAGCATGCTGTGAAATAAGCGGCTCTCAGTTTGATTAATAGAGGTATTAATGCACGCTACCGCCCCTGGCTTTACAGCTACCAGAGCACTGCATGCATGCCTATGATGTGACGAGCGTTACCCACTCGCGCTAAACCCGAAAAATTCAAACGCTAATTGTCTTACCAATCCGCTCTGGAAACAAGGAAAATCCTGGAAAACTTTGAATAAAACCCTACTGCTAACTCGTTGTTATTCTGATGGTTTATATAAAACAACGGCAGGAATATTCGCAACAAATTACTTTTGCTGCAAATCTTCACTGCCGTTATAATTTTCTTGTTAACCGTTACATCCGGTCAGATTTTCATTATTCGCTTAACAACTTCTCAATACCTTTACGGAACTTCGCCCCTTCTTTCAGGTTGCGTAGGCCATACTTCACAAACGCCTGCATATAGCCCATTTTTTTGCCGCAGTCGTAACTGTCACCGGTCATCAGCATGACATCAACGGATTGTTTTTTCGCCAGCTCGGCAATAGCATCAGTCAGCTGAATACGTCCCCATGCACCAGGCTGAGTACGTTCCAGTTCCGGCCAAATATCGGCAGAAAGCACATAGCGACCTACGGCCATGATGTCTGAGTCCAGCGTCTGCGGCTGATCCGGTTTTTCGATAAATTCAACAATGCGGCTGACTTTACCTTCACGATCCAGTGGTTCTTTGGTCTGAATGACGGAGTATTCAGAGAGGTCACCCGGCATACGTTTTGCCAACACCTGGCTGCGGCCCGTTTCGTTGAAGCGCGCAATCATGGCAGCAAGGTTGTAACGTAGCGGGTCGGCGCTGGCATCGTCGATCACAACGTCTGGCAGCACCACGACAAATGGATTGTCACCAATGGCGGGTCGCGCACACAAAATGGAGTGGCCCAAACCTAAAGGTTCGCCCTGACGCACGTTCATAATGGTCACGCCCGGCGGGCAGATGGACTGAACTTCCGCCAGTAGTTGACGCTTCACGCGCAGTTCAAGAAGAGATTCTAATTCATAAGAGGTGTCGAAGTGGTTTTCGACCGCGTTCTTGGACGCGTGAGTTACCAGGAGGATTTCTTTGATCCCTGCAGCCACAATCTCGTCAACAATGTACTGAATCATTGGCTTGTCGACGATCGGTAGCATCTCTTTGGGAATCGCCTTAGTGGCAGGCAACATATGCATCCCTAGACCCGCTACAGGAATAACTGCTTTTAAATTCGTCATTATTTCATCCACCTGTAAAATGGTTGCTGAATTATAGCTTGTTCGATTTTTTTCGCCAGCATCAATTACCCTGAATTGATTACTGAATTACTTGTGATGTTACGCCGCTTCGTTGTGGATTGCAGTAGCATTGTTCCTAAGTATGACTACATTTTTCCAGGAATGGTCGCAAATCTACTCTCTCCGTTCCGGCAATCTAAAGTTAATCTTTTCCACATTAACAATATGGTGATTAATCCTGTCGATATCGACGGAGCTTTGCCCTTTTTCATTCACCGCATGAACATTTGCAAGAGACAGCAGTGTTTCTTTTTTCGCCATAAACACGCCTCGAACGTCTTTGCGCATGTCAAAGTTCATACTCAATGCTGGTCCAACTGAGGATTCCTGCATCACATTGATATTGCGCATAAAAAGATGTTGCGGCTTGTTGTGTAACTCCAGCGACGCACGCTTCATCTCAATGTTAGTTAGCGCCACAAAGGAGACAGCATTCCCGGCGGAGATTTGAATGCCGCGCAATTTATAAGCAAGATGAGTATTATCCAGTTGAATATCATTCACTCGGAAATTCTGCGGTATCGAGAGATATTTGCCTTTAATTACCCCATAGCCGATTAACATCCCGGCACTATTAATCATTTCAATATTATCAATCACAAAGTTGTCACAACCATAAATAGCAACTGTGGCGTTATCAATACCTGCTTTCTTACTGAAATCCGGCGTGATATTACGAGCTTTGATATTACGGATAACAAAATGTTTACCATTTTCAACATGGATCAGTTGCCGACAATCTGATCCCGTGATATTCGCCACGACAAAGTTTTTCACTGCCTGGTTTTCCGGATAATTATTATCGTAGGTACTTCCCGCAAGGCCTATGCCAATGCCCCAGTTGATTTTGCCGTTAGTACAGTTGATGCGCTCGATCACATGGTCGGAGATCAAAATATCACTGTCGTTAATTGCCACGTTCCATTCAATGGCGTCGCCCTGTAAGTCGCTGAACTTACAATTGGTGATATTGGCACCGATAATCTGGTTATGAAATCCCTGGCGTAAGATGGCGTAGTTAGCGTGGCTAACGGTGAGGTTATCGATGGTCAGGTTGCGCATGACCCGTTTGTTTTTGCCGCCGATATAGATCTGCGTCACCGGGCCAAAGCCGCTCATCACCAGCCCTTTGATGGTGCAGTCAGAACCACGCACATCCAGGGTGATGTTATGTATACTGCCGCCCTCCCCCCCTGTCACCTGGCTGCCGTCCTGTAAGACAAATCGCCCTCTGCCGTTGCCGCGCAGGCTTCCAAGGATGTGTAACGTTTTACCTGCAGGAATGAAGATGCCGGTGTTGATATTGTCGCAAACCAATCCGGCGGGCACGACGACCGTTTGCCCTTCGCTGAAGGCTTGTTTAAATGAGGCGATCCAGTCGTGAGGGTTGTAGTCGTTAATGTTAACGCTTTGCCGGGCAGGAAGTGCACGGGCGAAAGGGGTATGGAGGAAGGCAAGCGCCGAGCTTGCCGTCAGGAAGGTGCGTCGGGAGAGTTTTTTAAATGGCATGCGTTCTCCTCTATAAAGCCTGCAGCAAGCTGGCGAGTTCTCGATTGATCACCTGCTGGTTAAAATCGTGTTCGACTTTTTCGCGCGCACGTTTGACGACCGGAGCCAGTTCGTCGGTGTCCAGTTGGCTAAACGCCGCCAGTCGTTGCGCCAGTGCGCGAGCATCGTTCTCAGGCACCAGCCAGCCGGATTTATCGGCCTCCACCAATTCCGGTATTCCGCTATGCAGAGTAGAAACCACCGGAATGCCGACCGCCATCGCTTCCATTAGCGCCACCGGAATACCTTCCATATCGCCATCCGCACCCGTTACCGAAGGCAGCAGGAAGACATCCGCGTCGTCGAGCATCGCTTTCACTTCGTGGCTCGGTTTAAAGCCCGGCATCTCTACCACATCTTCCAGTTGATATTGTTCGATGAGGGTGCGCAGGCGTCGTTCCCACGGGCCAATACCGAGGATACGATAGCGAAATGCCACGCCCTGCTCTTTCAACTGACGGCAGGCTTCAATCGCCACATGCAGGCCTTTTTTCTCGGTTAGGCGTGCGACGGAGATGATTTCCAGCGGCGTTGCGGGTGCTTTCACCGGACGCGGGCTAAAACGCGTCATGTCCACGCCCATGCGCGATACGGCAATTTTTTCCCTCGGGCAGCCCATTTTTTGCAGCCTTCCGGCCCACAGATCGCTGATCGGTAGCATCAGGTCGCCACGGCGGAACAGTTGCTGATATTCGGGAGTGTAGTGGTTGAGCACTTCCCGACTGGAGATATCAATGCCGTGGAAGATAGTAGCGATTTTGCCGCGAATGATACCCAGTTCCCGTAGTTTTGCTGCGATTACCCCCGCAGGGCCAAAATGAGCGATAAAGACATCGGCATAAAATGGTGTTGCGACCTGGCCGCAAATGGCAGACAAAATCAGGTTCCGCGACTCTGCGCCATAGCGTTTGAGGTTGAGCGCCTGCCAGGTATTTTTACGATGAATGCCGCGTAAGGTCTGGCTGGCGCGGTGGCGCAGTTTCGCCACTTTGCCCGTAGGTTCGTCCTGTAACCAGCGGGTTCTGGCGGCAAGGTTGTATTTCGTCCATGCCGCGTGGGTGTTTTGTGTGTCGCCTTTTTGCAGCGCGACAATCTCCACTTCAAAGCCCATATCAATAAACGCAGTGATTTGGTTAAGAACGAAGGTTTCCGACGACAGCGGAAATTTCAGTAAAAAGAAGCCGACCTTCATTTCGCCTCCCCGATGCGTTCAAGCACAGATTTCACCATCTGCATTCCCGTCTGACGTTCGCGACTGACGGCTTCGTTAAGTCGCGTGTTCAGTGCCGGAAGCTGGCCTAAGGTATCCGCAACCATCGCTTGCAGGCTGCCGTCTAATAAATGACGGATATCAATCGCCATTTCTGGTAGCCCCAGTTGTTGCATAATCCCAGCGGATTTATGTTCGTAGTTGATGGCAATCGCCGGAGTGGCAAAGTTCATCGAGATAATGGCAGAGTGCAGGCGCGTACCAACGGTGAGTTCACAGGCCCCCAGAATTTTGCCCATTTCCAGATCGTTGAGTTCATCCATCACCACGTGGTAACGGGCAGGATCGCTGATGTGCTGGCGCAGATTGAGCGCCACCATGCGGTCGTCTTTGTTATAGCTGTCAATGCCCGTACAGGTGGAGAGCGCAATCACCTGATACCCTTCATCGAGAATGCGATTGACCACCCCGGCAAAGGCTTTTTCATACGCTTGTTGGGTGGTGCCGAGACGTTTGTCGAACGGTGCCAGTTCGCGCAGGGTAATTGCCACCGTTTTCTGTTGTGCGGCAACGTCCAGCCAGTGTTGAACGGCATAGCTGGCAGTGAAGTCTTCAATGTGGTGATCGACCAGCCACGCGGTATCGACGCCATGTTCCACTTTTGCAGTGGTGATATTGCTGCGTTTCATTAGATCGAGGCTGACCGATTCGCGCAGGATCAGCGCGTCGCAGCGACCGAATACGTATTTCGCCAGTTGGTTAAATTGCTCATCCTGGAACGGGCCAACACTGTGACCAATCATAAACAGCGGCTTTTTCGCCATAAACGTGCAAAGCGCATGTTCAAACTGCGGCACGCCATAGAGATCGACAAAAAACGATCCGCCGACCTGAATAATGGCGTCGTAACCTGACAGCAAGCGCACGAAGTCGGTGAATCCCTGGGCGATGGCGATATTACGCAGCTTGCCAGTGTCGGTGACGCGTGAGAGCAATACCTGGTGCTGGTAGCGGCGACGGAGGACTTTTTTAACGCGCCCGACAACGCCCGCCGCGCTGTTGTGTTGTTTCATTTGCAGGAACAGCGGATCGCCCATTACCGGGCGGTTGAGCAGCCAGGAAGAACTGACCGGATAGCGGCTCATCACGTCCACTTCGGCATGTGGATTGAGGATATTGATGGCATCAAGTAAGCCGCGCAGGATGGCGCTGTCGCCACGATTGCCGCAAGTGTGGTTGCCCAGAATAAGTAATTTCATTTTTTCCTCATAAATTTGATGCCAGGTGAGGCTATGTTTGTTGTTTTCATTGCTGTTTTTTGCCTGATGCGACGCTAACGCGTCTTATCAGGCCTACAAGATCCAAGCCCAGAACCGTAGGATGGATAAGGCGTTTTACGCCGCATCTGGCATTCAGTGCCTGATGCGACGCTGACGGGTCTTATCAGGCCTACAAGATCCAAGCCCAGAACCGTAGGACGGATAAGGCGTTTTACGCCGCATCCGGCATTCAGTGCCTGATGCGACGCTAACGCGTCTTATCAGACCTACAAGATCCGAGCACAGAACCGTAGGACGGATAAGGCGTTTTACGCCGCATCCGGCATTCAGTGCCTGATGCGACGCTGACGCGTCTTATCAGGCCTACAAGACCCGAGCACAGAACCGTAGGACGGATAAGGCGTTCACGCCGCATCCGGAAACCGTTGTCGGAACCGAAAACAACAACTCACCCCGCCCGTAAAAGCATTTTCATTTTTTCGCTACGACAAAACTGACGTTTCACTTCCACCACCAGCGGATGGCGCGACAGCACAATCATCACCACAAACGCCAGCACGCCCGCGGCTATTTGCACCGCCAGCAGCATCCCCAGCGCCAGTTGCCCTTTCAGTACAATGCCCAGCGCAGAACTAACCACCAGCGTCGGCAGCGAGAGATAAAACGGCAGCCACAAACTCAGAATGTACTGGCGATAACTGGAACCGAGCACCGGTTTAATCATCACGAAATAGCTCAGAATGGTGTTGATAATCTGCACCAGCAGGAAGCCAAGCGTGACGCCGATTGCGTCCGCCATCTGCCCACCAATGATGATTGCCGGAATAAACAGAAAGGTTTTGAATACGTTGAATTTAAAGCTGATATCGACCCGCGCTTTCGCCATCAGCAGCGAACCAATCGGGTTACCCACGGAGCGCAGTAGCCCCACAATACACAGCAATTGCAGCACCGGAATAATGCTGCTCCACTTTTCGCCAAATACCAGCGGTACAAAGTTATTCGACACCACCATCAGCCCAAGCAGCGCCGGAAAGTTGATAATCCCCACTACCGACAGCAGCTTGTAGAAGTTGACGCGCAGCTTTTCTGTATCGTCCTGAATTTTTGCAAACGCCGGAAACAACACGCGGGTGATGATCGGGTTCAGTTTCATCGGCGGTACAACGGCCACGTTGTACGCCAGGTTGTATCCCCCTGCCACGCCCGCACCGAGAATACGCGCCAGCACGAGTGTTGAAAGGTTGGTGTTGAGATAGTTGATGATGCTGTCCGCCGTCAGCCAGGCACCAAAGCGTAAGTTCGGTGCCACCGACGCCAGCGAGAAATGCAGACCGGGGCGATAAATTTTGCGGCCAAAGTAGCCAAACAGCAGCGTTCTCACCGCACTATTGACCAGATAACCGAGAATCGCGGTCATCGCCAGCGGCCAGAAATGGGCGCTAACCACTGTAAAAGTGAAGCCCGCCAGCACCGCGCTGGTTTCGATCATGCCGATTTTGTTGAACTCCAGCTCCTTTTGCATCAACGCGCGGAACTGTTGCCCGTGGGGGATAACCACAAACGCCAGCGACAATGTTTTAATCAACGGTGCCAGGTCCGGGTTATTCAGCACGTCGCCGATGAGATCACTCAACAAAAACACCACCACACACACCACAAGCCCCAGCCCAACGTTCAGCCAGTACAGCGTGGTGAGTTCAAGGTGGCTGATTTCTTTTCGCTGAATAATGGAGTTAGCGATACCGAAGTCAGAAAGCGTATCTGCCAGCGCAATGATCACCAGCGACACAGTCAGCAAACCGAACTGGTGGTTATCTATAATCCGCGCCAGCACAGTCATTTGCACCAGACCGAGGCCGATGATGATCACCGTGGCAATCGCCGACCACTTCGCGCCGCTGATGGTTTTTTCACGTAAGCTCATATCAATATGCCGCTTTGTTAACGAAACCTTTGAATACCGTCAGGAAAACGATTTTGATATCGAACCAGACGCTCCATTCGCGGATGTACTCAAGGTCGAACTCGACGCGTTTTTCCATTTTCTCCAGCGTGTCGGTTTCGCCGCGCCAGCCGTTAATCTGCGCCCAGCCGGTAATGCCCGGTTTCACTTTATGGCGCAGCATGTAGCCTTCAATGAGCTGGCGATACTGTTCGTTATGCGCCACCGCATGCGGACGCGGACCGACAATCGACATCCCCCCGGTCAGCACATTGATAAACTGCGGCAATTCATCCAGCGAGGTGCGGCGCAGAAAATTCCCCACTTTGGTGACGCGCGGATCGTTCTGCGTCGCCTGGGTCACCACTTTGTCGTTCTCCATCACTTTCATGGAACGGAACTTCCACACTTTGATCGGCTTGCCATCCATGCCGTAGCGAGTCTGGCGGAAAATAACCGGTCCCGGTGAGCTCAGTTTCACCGCCAGCGCAATGCAGCACAGCACCGGGGAGATCAGCAGCAGGATAAGCGTCGCCAGCACAATGTCTTCTGCACGTTTTATCAGGCGGTTAACCCCGGAAAGCGGCGTGTCATACAGCGGCACCACCGGTACGCCGTTCATCTCTTCGAGACGTGAATGGAGAATGTTGAAGGTAAAGACATCGGGGATCAGCAGCACCGAACAGGTGGTGTCCGCCAGTTGATGGACCAGTTTTTTCACTCGCGCGCCGTCGCACATCTGCATCGCGATATAGACGTTATGAATCTTGCCCGCTTTCGCATCCTCGACCAGTTGTTGCAGATTGCCCGCCCAGTCGTTAGAAACGCCACCCGGTTTTGGGTCGTGGTAAACGCCCACCACTTCAAACCCTAACCACGGCTGATTACGGAAGCTCTCCATCAGCATTTGTCCGGCGGCTAAATCCCCCGCCACCGCGACCATGCGCTTGTTATAGCCATGATTACGCAGCCAGCCCGCCCCAATGCGAATACATGAACGGCAAACCACCAGTCCGATGCTGGTCAGCCCATACCACGCCAGCCAGATTTTCAGTTGCGTGTCGAAATCATTATTGAACGCCACCAGTCCGGCGCTGAAAATCACGCTTAACGTCCAGTTTTGTAGCAACAGGGCAAATTCTGTCGCTGCCCGAACACCGCGCCATGAGCGATAAAAGTCGGTGATGCCGCCCAGCATCTGGAACACCACCAGCGTAATCAGCGCCACCAACAGGTGCATGTAGAGGAATGACAGTCCGCTCACTTCGCAAACCAGCCATAGCCCGGCAAACATGATGGTGATATCTGAAAAGCGTTGCACCATAGAGATTAACGATGCATTGGTTTTCGCTCGCTCGCGCTTTTTTAGATTTGTCATCGTTGTTCCTGTTTTTAACCCCTTACCCGCAGTGGGGTAAGGGAAGATCCGACATTACTCGTTCAGCAACGTCAGCAGAGTTCGCGTTCGCGCTTCCATCAGCGGCACATCACCGCGTGATTCCACATTCAGGCGCACCACCGGTTCGGTGTTGGAGGAGCGCAGATTAAAGCGCCAGTCGGCAAAGGTCATGCTGATGCCATCGGTACGATCCACCGCCAGCGCCTCGCGGCTAAAGTGCTGTTCCACGCGGTTAATCGCCTCAACAGGTTGTGCCAGTTTGCTGTTGATCTCACCGCTTGCCGGAAACGCCGCCATACGATCGCGCACCAGTTCGCCCAGCGTTTTTCCTTTCAGGCACACCAGTTCGGCGACCAGCAGCCACGGGATCATGCCGCTGTCGCAGTAAGCGAAATCACGGAAGTAATGGTGGGCGCTCATTTCGCCACCGTAGATAGCGTCTTCCTTGCGCATACGTTCTTTAATAAAGGCGTGTCCGGTTTTCGACATTACCGGGGTGCCGCCTGCGGCAGTCACCACATCAACGGTATTCCAGGAGAGACGCGGATCGTGGATGATCTTCGCGCCGGGATTTTTTTCGAGGAACGCTTCTGCCAGCAGGCCGACAATGTAGTAGCCCTCGATAAACTGCCCTTTTTCGTCAAACAGAAAACAGCGGTCAAAATCGCCATCAAAGGCAATGCCCATATCCGCGCCGTGTTTGATGACCGCATTGCGGGTGTCGTCGCGGCATTCAGGCAGCAGCGGGTTAGGAATACCGTTGGGGAAATTGCCGTCCGGCGTGTTGTGCACTTTGATGAATTCCACTGGTGCGCCGAGGGCTTTAAAGCGGGCTTCGATGGCGTCCACCACCGGACCCGCTGCGCCATTCCCGGAGTTAATCACCAGCTTGAGCGGCGTGAGGTTTTTGACATTGATATAACCGAACAGGTGATCAACGTAAGCGTCACGCAGGTTGATTTTCTGATAGCGACCGCGTTTGGTTTCATCAACGGGAGGGAAGTCGTTGGCTTCTGCCAGACGCTGGACATCGCGCAGTCCGGTATCACCGCTGATCGGGCGAGCCCCTTCGCGCACCAGTTTCATGCCGTTATAATCCATCGGGTTATGGCTGGCGGTAACTTCAATGCCGCCATCCACGCCGAGATGGAACGTGGCGAAATAGATCTCTTCGGTGCCGGACATACCGATATCCAGCACATCGACGCCCGCATCCTGTAAACCTTTTGCCAGCGCCAGTTTTAAGGTTTCGCTGGTGAGGCGGACATCACCGCCTAACACAATGGTTTTCGGTTTGAGAAATTCGCCATAGGCGCGACCAATGCGCCAGGCGATATCTTCATTCAGTTCTTCGCCTAGTTTTCCGCGAATATCATAGGCTTTAAAGCAGGTTAATTTTTTCATATCGTTACCCTTTTTCAGGCAATAGTTGGCCCTGACCGAAACGGCCAATTTTGTTTTTGTCGTTATTTACATCGCGGTTTCGCATTCATTGCCTGATGCGACGCTGCCGCGTCTTATCAGGCCTACAAACCCGAACCGTAGGTCGGATAAGGCGTTCACGCCGCATCCGACAAACAGCGCCTGATGCGACGTTTACACCCGTCCGTAGCGATCCGCGAAGCGCACCACATCATCCTCTTCGAGATAAGAGCCGGAGCGCACTTCAATTAAATCGAGCGGAATTTTCCCCGGGTTTTCCAGGCAATGCGTCGCCCCCAGCGGAATATAAATGGACTCGTTTTCACCAAGCAGTTTGATATCACCGTCGATAGTGACTTTTGCCGTTCCCGCGACAACCACCCAGTGTTCCGCGCGGTGATGATGCATCTGTACCGACAAGCCCTCGCCCGGTTTCACGGTGATGCGTTTCACCTGGTAGCGGTCTCCCGCGTCGATAGAGTCATATTTGCCCCACGGACGATACACTTCGCGATGCACCCGATGCTCATGGCGACCATCGGCTTTGATCTGCTCGACCACTTTTTTCACATCCTGCACCGCATTACGGTCGGCAATCAGCACTGCATCTTTGGTCTGCACCACCACCAGATCTTTCACCCCGACGGTGGTGACCAGGCCAGATTCGGCGTACACATAGCTGTTTTCAGTTTTGTGATTAATCACATCGCCGTGGCAAACGTTGCCCTCGGCGGTGTGGGCGCTGATCTCCCATAATGAAGACCAGGAACCGACATCGCTCCAGCCTGCATCCATCGGCACCACAACGGCATCTGCCGTGCGTTCCATGACCGCGTAATCCACCGACTCTTCCGGGCAGGCCAGAAACGCTTCTTCATCCACACGAATAAAATCGAGATCCGGATCGACGGCGCTCATCGCTTTTTCGCAGGCATCGAGAATATCCGGACGATACTTTTTCAGTTCTTCGAGATAGCGTCCGGCACGGAACAGGAACATACCGCTGTTCCAGTAATATTCGCCGCTTGCCACATAGGCCTGCGCGGTTTCCAGATTCGGTTTTTCGACAAACTGCGCCACTTCAAAGGCCACCGTATCCTGCTCACCCGCCGACACTTCACCGCGACGAATATAGCCATATCCGGTTTCAGGTAGATCCGGCACAATGCCGAAGGTCACCAGCTTGCCCGCTTCGGCATACGGCATGGCATTACGCACGGCGGCACGGAACGCGTCTTCATCGGCAATCACATGATCCGCCGCCAGCACCAGCATTAATGGGTCGTTCTCCGGGCTATGACGTTTTGCCGCCAGCGCCGCCAGCGCAATGGCCGGTGCGGTGTTACGCCCTGCCGGTTCGAGAATAATGTTCTCGGTGAGTTTGTTCAGTTGACGCAGCTGTTCCGCGACAATAAAGCGGTGCTGCTCATTGCAAATCACCACCGGGCTTTCGCACTCCACGCCGTTCAGGCGGCAGATGGTGGTTTGCAGCATGGTGAGATCGCCTTTCAGGCATAAAAACTGCTTGGGGTAAAGTACGCGGGAAAGCGGCCATAAGCGGCTACCGGAGCCACCTGCCATCACAACTGGATAGAGTTTCGACTGCGCCATAATTATCCCCGAATATCATTTATAAATTGACGTAACACGTTCTCTTTATCGAGCGTGCGTTCGGCATATTCACGTGCCACCGTGTTGTGTTTGGGCAGCAGGAGCGCCTGGCAAATCCCCGCCACCAGCGCCTCGACCGATTCCGGTTCTACGCAAACCGCAATGCCCGGAAAGGTTTCGCAAAGCTGCCCCAGTTCGGTGTGGGCTTCTGCGGTAATCACCGCGTTACCGCCTACCGCCAGAATATTGGTCAGTTTCGACGGCAATACGGCATCTGCCGCGCCGCGTTTTTGCACCACCAGATGGCAATCCCCCATCTTCAGCAGTGCGGGTAAAGCGTCATACGATTGCAGCGGAAAAAACTGCATGTTGCGCAGTCCACGCTGCTGCGCCATTTTTTCCAGCCGCGCTTTGCCGCCACCCTGCCCGACAATGGCAAAAATCAGCGGTTCATCGCGCAGGCGATCGGCAGCTTCAATAACGTTTTCCAGCCCCTGCTTTTCACCAATATTGCCGGAGTAAAGAATGATTTTTTTGTTATCCGGCAGGCCAAGCTGGTTACGAAGGGCATCAACATCGGCGTCTGCGACATGCTGAAAACGGGCAATTTCTGACCAGTTGGGGAAGAAGATGACGTTTTCCGCCGCCACGCCTTTTTCGATAGCTTTATTCATCATCGAACGCGAAATCGTGGAGACGTTATCGACGTTATGCAGTCCGCTACGTTCGAACGCCGTTGCCAGCTGTGCCACTTTGCCGCCTTTGCCTTTTCCGGCAAGGCCCAGCCCCAGCATGGCGTCCACTTCGTAATCCTGAATATGCAGCACGGTACGCGCACCAGACAGTTTCGCCAGCAGGCGCATTCCCGGCGTGCAAAACAGCGTTGGCACCACGCCGATAATGCGATCCGGCTTCCAGCGACGTTGCGCCATCAGTGGAAAGAAACTGCTGACGGCAAAACTGCCGAGATGCAACAGGCGTTTCAGAGTGCTCGGCTGTTTTGGCACGTACAGCGGGCAGCGCCACACCGTGGCGGCCCCCTCTTCCCGTTTGTACCGCCAGGCGGAATAGTTCTCGCCCACCTGCCACTGCGGGTAGTAAGGCGGCGCGGTAATGACCCGCACCTCATGACCTTGTGCCGCCAGCCATTCCACCATTTCGCCGGTGTATTTGCCGATGCCGGTTAACTCCGGCGAGTAGTTAATGCCGTAGACCAGTATTTTCATAATCCGGGTACTCCGGCACGCTTCTCAGCGAGAAAATAGGCGCGGCTGTTAGCGTGAACATTGTCACTGGCGAGCAACGCGTCCGGCGTCAGCCAGCGGTAATCGTCATGCTGCTCATCCGGCAGTAACAGCTCTTCCTCCGCTACTCTGAAGCGAAAACCGAGCACCACATAGTGAGTGGTAAAATCCGAGCCGGAGAAGTTATCGTCATAAAAGTGCTGCCAGACACCGTAAAACTGGCCTGCTGTTATCGGCAGACGCAACCCCAGTTCCGCCATCGTCAGCCGCTCAAATGCGGCTTCCAGCGTTTCGTCTTTCTGCACGCGCCCTCCCGGCACAAACCAGTAACCCTGCGCCGGGCGGTTGGTTCTTTTGCCAAGCAGAAACTCGCCGCGACTGTTCTCGACAATAAAGTCGAGAGAGACAAGCGGAGTGGAGCGCACTACCGTGGCAAAGTCTTCCTGACGTAAAAACATCATTACCCCCGAAAGCGGTCTTGATTCTCAAGGAACCACTGGTAAGTGCTGGCAAGCCCCGCTTCCAGTGAGATTTCGTGATACCAGCCAAGCTGATGCAGCCGCGTCACATCCAGCAGTTTGCGCGGCGTACCATCCGGTTTACTGGCATCAAAAACCACCCGACCTTTGTAACCCACCACTTTGGCGATGGTTTGCGCCAGCTCGCGGATAGTGCAGTCAACGCCCGTGCCGACGTTAATGTGCGACAGCATCGGTTGGGTGTTCTCCAGCCAGACTTCATGCGCCAGCTCCATCACATGAATGCTCGCCGCTGCCATATCATCAACGTGTAGAAATTCGCGCATCGGCGTACCGCTGCCCCACACCACCACGTCCGGCGCATTCTGTGCCGTCGCTTCATGGAAGCGACGCAGCAATGCTGGGATCACATGCGAATTACTCGGGTGGAAGTTGTCGTGTGGCCCGTACAGGTTGGTTGGCATGACTGAGCGGTAATCCCGTCCGTACTGGCGGTTGTAAGATTCACACAGTTTGATCCCGGCGATTTTGGCAATGGCATAAGGCTCGTTGGTCGGCTCCAGCGTGCCCTGCAACAACTCGCTTTCTGCCATCGGCTGTTTTGCCAGTTTCGGGTAGATGCAGGACGATCCGAGAAACAGCAGTTTGTTCACGTCGTTCTGATGCGCGGCGTGAATGATGTTGCTCTCAATCATCATGTTCTGGTAGATGAAATCTGCCGGATACGTGTTGTTGGCAACAATACCGCCCACTTTCGCCGCCGCCAGATAGACCTGGTCAATGCTTTCGCTGGCAAAGAAATCATGCACCGCGCGGCTGTCCAGCAGGTTCAGTTCATCGCGGGTGCGTAATACCAGCTCCACATCACCGCGCTGTTCGAGCTGCCGCCTGATGGCGGAACCGACCATCCCGCGATGGCCAGCAATAAAAATGCGTTGTCTACTCATGCTTATGACTCCAGCGCGATCGCCACGTCGTAGCCGTGAGATTTCAGCAGAGAGTGTTTTTTCGCCGCTTCGAGGTCATTAGCCACCATTTCAGACACCATCTCTCTGAGGGTGATTTCCGGTTTCCAGCCCAGTTTTTCGTGCGCTTTGGTCGGGTCGCCGAGCAGCGTTTCAACTTCAGCCGGACGGAAGTAGCGCGGGTCAACGGCGATAATCACATCACCCGGTTTAACGCCCGGCGCGTCATGCCCGGTGACGGAAACCACAATGCCCTTCTCTTCAACACCCGTGCCTTCAAAGCGCAGTTTGATACCCAGCTGTGCCGCCGCCATTTCCACGAACTGACGCACGGAGTACTGAACGCCGGTGGCAATAACGAAATCTTCCGGTTGTTCCTGTTGCAGCATCATCCACTGCATTTTTACGTAGTCTTTGGCATGGCCCCAGTCACGCAGGGAATCCATGTTGCCGAGGTACAGGCACGACTCCAGCCCCTGGGCGATGTTGGCGATTGCGCGGGTGATTTTGCGGGTAACGAAGGTTTCGCCACGGCGCGGGGATTCATGGTTGAAGAGAATACCGTTACAGGCGTACATGCCGTAGGATTCGCGGTAGTTAACGGTGATCCAGTAGGCGTACAGTTTGGCGACCGCATACGGAGAGCGTGGATAGAACGGCGTGGTTTCTTTCTGCGGAATTTCCTGCACCAGCCCGTACAGTTCAGAGGTGGAAGCCTGATAGAAACGGGTTTTCTTTTCCAGACCGAGGAAGCGGATCGCCTCCAGCAGACGCAGCGTACCCATCGCATCAACGTCTGCGGTATATTCCGGTGACTCAAAAGAAACCGCAACGTGGCTCATTGCGCCCAGGTTGTACACTTCATCCGGCTGCACTTCACGCAAAATGCGCGTCAGGTTGGAGGTATCACTCAGGTCGCCATAATGCAGATGGAATTTCGGGTTGCAGGTGTGCGGATCCTGATAAATGTGATCCACACGCTCGGTGTTGAATGACGATGCACGACGCTTAATACCATGCACCTCGTAACCTTTTTCCAGCAGAAACTCTGCCAGGTAAGAACCGTCTTGTCCGGTTACACCGGTGATGAGAGCGACTTTTGACATGTCTTATTCCTCTGTATTTTTTGAATTTATTCAGTTTCAACGCGTTCGCGTATCACCACTGCGGGATTCCCCCGGCAAACCACATTTGCCGGAAGCGATTTAAAAACACTGCTTCGCGCACCCACGACGGTGCCGTTGCCGATCGTGACGCCTGGGGCAACAAAGACATCGGTTGCCAGCCAGCATTTCTCGCCAATCACAATAGGCGTGGCGTTAATGGTGAAATGTTGACTTGCATGGTCGTGGCTACCGGTGCATAAATAACTTTTTTGCGATATCACCGAATGTGCGCCAATGGTTATTTCACCGAGGGTATATAAATTGACGTCATCGCCGACCCACGCGTAATCACCTAACGTTAATTTCCACGGATAGGTAATTTTTACTGACGGACGAATAACTACGTTTTTTCCTATTTTTGCGCCGAATAAACGTAATAAAAATGCCCGCCAGCGATACAATACTTGTGGCGACCAGGCAAATATTGTTGCCTGTACTGCCCACCACAATTGCACTTTAATAGCGTTGCCACCCCGGAACCCTTTCGGCACCGAGAATCCACTTAAATCCTGCATCGTTTTCCCTTATATTCAGCTTTTGTTATATAAGGCTTTCGTCTTTGAGGTCGTACGTTGGCGTAAATGCCAGGATAATTCAGCCCAAAAGCCAGGCACGTGCAATATTTGCCGTTGGACTTTTTTGGCGTCAGCACACAATTCCATATTATTGGTGGTAGATACCCCACCCATAGAAAATTCAGACACCAGGCCATTGAGTTTTTTAAATGCATAACCGGCTTTATACATTTTGGCCGCCAGCGCGTAATCGGAAGAAACTTTATACTCCAGGTCATAACGCCATTTCTTCAAGCCGGACACCGGGAAAAATATCGCCTGATGACTGGCGGGCAGGCTGTGGTAAATATACCAACCCGGTTTGGCGCTACGTTTAATTTTATGCCCGTCGCCAAAATCCAGCAGCGCATCGCCGGTGATCATCACGTTATCTTTTTGCACTTTTAACTTACGGACAAAATATGCGGCATCCTGATGAAAAATATCGCCCGAGTTGAGAAACAACGCGAACTTGCCTTGCGCCATTTCAATACCTTTGTTCATGGCGTCGTAGATACCGTTATCTGGTTCGCTGACAAAGCGTAAGTTATAGATACCATTGAGATTTTCCAGATACTCACGGGTGCCGTCGTTGGAACCGCCATCAACAACAATCCATTCGAAGCTGATATCGTCCGCCTGCGCCAGATGCGCCAGCGAGGCGTGTGTTTTGACTATTCCTTCGAGGTTACGAAACGCGACAGTGATTATGCTAAGCAACATGTTTTACCTCGTAATACCCGTCATACTTCAAGCTGCATGTGCGTTGGTTTTCCTCGCTCACCCACTTCCTGCAACTCGAATTATTTAGGGTGTATATTTAACGCTTTTCGCAAAATAAACGGGCAGACGATTAAAAACGCATATTCCGGGCTAAATATCGAACCGGTAAAAAACAGCGATACCGGAGTAAAAAGATATAATTGCACGCGAAAATTGCGGTTATCACCAAAAGCGTTGATCATCATTTTTATCACTTTTCCCATGTACCACAGCGATAAAAACACTGCGAACCAGGAAAAATAAATAATCAGCAGATACAAACCATTGTCTATGGTTTTTCCGACATCCGCACCGTTAAATATTCCGAATGATGCGACATATTCATAAAGTGAGCCAAATCTGACTACACCGTCAATATGGGTTAAAGAATAACCGACCATCACCAGCGGACCGACAATACGATAATATGATGACGATCCTTCCGTACCTAAATCGCCCAGACGGGTGGAAATATAAGGAAACGCAATTACCACACCAACCAGGAATACAGCCAGAGAAATCAATGCTAACGGTAACTTTTTCTTAATCGCCTCTTTATTCAGATATTGAAATGCCCACTCCAGCAAATAAAACAGGATAAAGGTCATAACCCCTGAAAATGAACCGGATAATATTATCCCTGCGAGAATCATAGCATCTGTTTTAGGCGTTTTGATACCAAACTGTTTGATGCTGAGCCAAATTGAGATTAATGCCAGAGCGAAAAATGCCGGTTCGAAATAAAGTGCTGTCGTGCGCTTGCCGCCGAATTTGATGAAATTCAGCACATAGCTGTTGCTGTAAATCAGATATTTCGAAATCGACTCCATAATACTGCTACCGCCGGTGAGGATAATTTGCGCCATCTCCACCGCCGCCAGCACCACCACCAGCCCGACCACCAGATAAAAGAAACGTAATATCTTGCAATGGTTGTGTGGCGAAATCGTTTTAAAGCGAATACTCCACACCATGCCAATAATGATCACAATATAGACAAACAGCATGGTTGAAGTGACGTATTTACTGGCATCCAACGACTGACCAAACAGGTAATTAAACGCCGTGAGTCCCGCGCCAATCCCTAAGGCAATCATCAATTTTTTAACGCTGATGCGCTCTAAAAACAGCAGTAACAAGACAGGTAAAAAAGTGACGATGGTGATGGGGAAACTTTCGCCAAGCTGGGCGATTTTGACGTTAACCAGCAGGTAGATCAGCGGCAGCAGCAGGTAGCTACAGATTCTGATAGAAGTTGACATACTCCTCCAGCATCTGTTGTCCACTGTAGGCGGCGCGGCTGCGCTGGCTGAACTCAGCCAGCGTGGTACCAAATATCGCCTGTGCGATTTCCGGTTTGCTTAACTGCACCAGTTGCAGCACATCTTCTTCGCTGACGGTTTTACCGCCGGATTTTTGCAGCACTTCCCGCGCCGCATCGCTATGGGTGGCGATCACCGGCACACCAATCGATAACGCCTCACACAAAATCAGCGGGTAGTTATCGACGCGAGAACTGAATACCAGCGCATCCATCTGATTGAGCGCGCTCATCAGTTTACGTTTGTCGGTTTCAAAGCCGTGATTGACCACATTACCAGCGGTGAACGGTGAGAACTTACCGAAAGTATGCAGTTCGATTTTGTCACCCAGCGCCATCATCTCGCGCACCAGTTGCTGGTTAGTTTTGCCGTCGTAACGCAGATCATGCGCCACCACTGCGATTTTCGGCTTGCCCTGAGTTTCGCGCACCGGAGGCAAGTCCGCCAGAATCGCTTCGGTTGCCATATCAATACCGTTATTGATAATCCGGCAACGCCCTGGACCGTACAGACTATTGAAAGCGTCTGCCACATGCTGGCTGGGGGAAATAAACTGACAGCCCAATGCCAGCATCTCGCGGAATAACTGCCGTTTGCCCGCCACCAGTTGGTGTGCGCGATCAATCTTCACCGGCGGATAATTATTTAAGGTCGGGCATTTCTGGCAGCCCGTTTTCCAGCCTTCGCAACCGTCGGTAAAGGCGCAGCGTCCGGTAACGCTCCAGTGATCGTGCAGCGTCCAGACCAGTGTGATATCCGGTTTATGGTTTTTCACTTTTTCGCAAAAGCGCACCACGCTCTTAAGATTCAACCAGTAGCTGTGCAGCACATGAAAATGCAGGACCACCGGACCCGGTGTGCGAGTAATGGTGCGATATAACTCATTGAAATTGCCGAACAGATCGCGATTAAACAGACGAAACAACGCAATGTTCGCCATCGCGGTCATCCGCGGCGTATGTTTGATGACCTGCGGATAGTTCTGATGGCTGACGCTCTCTTTGCCGCCTTTGCCGTAGCCGTAGACAAAATGTGACGCCAGCCCATGTTGCAGCGCACGCTGGTGGAGATCTAACGCCACACCTGCAGCCCCGCCTTCCGCCAGGCGCACATTAAATTGCAGAATATTCATTTAATTACCTTCACTCGCGCTTTTTCTCCCACCACCAGCGCGTTGTCCGGGACCGAGTCGAGCACCACGCTGCCCGCGCCCACGGTGACGTTGTTCCCAAGCGTGATATCACCAAGAATAATGACGTTGGCACCGAGTTCGACGCCGTTGCCAATGTGTGGACATGCCATGTTATTGGCACCACGATTACCGATAGTGACGCCATGGCGAATGGTGAAATCATCCCCCGCGACCACGTTTTTATTGATCACTACGGCGTAACCGTGATGGATAGTAAAGCGTCGGCCAATGGTTGCGGCGGCCTGGATTTCATAACCGAAAAAGCATTCGGTGATAATGCGATACAGCACCAGCAGCGGGGCCGCCCACAGATTGTTGAGGACGTTCTTTTTGCGCCACACTGAACAAAAATGAGCGACGCGATAGGCAAGAACCATGCAGCACGGGCGTAAACTCCAGCTGTTGGCGCGCAGATCTTCCAGCATCTTTAGCGCCCCCGAATACCATCAGCCAGACGTTTGCCGTTACGCAGCGACAGCAGCGTCAGCAAAGTGCGCCAGGTCATGCGTTTATTGCGGATCTGGTAGAGGGTAAACAGCTGATATTTTTTGCTGGCGCGGTCGAATTTGTCTTTGTGCTTGCGGTAAAAGTGGAAGTATCCGGAGAATTTTTTCGGTGACGAGGTGATCTGCATTTCGCCGTGATTGATATGCAGGATCTGCGTCGCCTCTTCTACTTTCCACGGTTCGCCGTACTCCACCACCATCCGCAGGAAGATGTCGTAATCCTGTGCCGCTTTCAGTTCGGTATCGAACAAGCACTCTTTGAAACGCCACGCCCAGGTAAAGACCTGATTGCCAATGATATTGCGTTTGTAAAACAGGCGGCGTGAATACGGCGATTTGGGATACAGCGGCAAACTTGCCGGTTGGGAATAGACTTCGCCCTGGCAAACGTAGTCGTTAGCGTACAAAAAGGCGTTTGTGACCAGTTGCTGTTTATGGGCGAGGAAGACGCTCAGGCGGTTGGGTGTCCATTCATCATCATCATCGATCCCGGTGATGTATTCCCCTTGCGCCAGCATAATCGCCTGGTTACGTACCGCGCACGCTCCGCTGTTAATGTCGTTGTGAATGTAAGTGATACGCGGATCGTTGAGGGCGGTGACGTACTGTTGTAGTTGTTCCCAGGAGGTGGAGCAATCATCCACGATGATCATCTCCCAGTTACTGTAGTCCTGGCGCAGGACCGATTTTATCGCCCGAATCGCCAGTTGTTGGCGGTTCCAGGTCGGCATATAGATTGAAATCAGCGGATTGTCTTTCATAGGTTGTTCTCCCGGCTTATGAGCTGGTTTGCTTACCGGATGCGGCGTGAACGCCTTATCCGGCCTACGGGGCGGTGCGAATGCAGGCGTCGTTATTTCGCATCCGACTTATATTCGTATTCGTAATAGCCATAATCCTGATACGCGCTGGCGCGGCGGAAGATGGAGTTCAGAATCACCCCTTTCACCGGAATACCGTTTTGCTCAAAGCGGCTCAGACTGGTTTCCACTTCTTTCAATGTGTTGACCGCATAACGCGCCACCATCAATGTGGTTCCGACATGACGACCAACTATAGCCGCATCGGTCACTGCCAGAATCGGCGGCGTATCAATCAACACCAGGTCGTAGTTTTTACTCGCCCAGTTCACCAGTTCGGCAAAACGTTCGCTCATCAACAGTTCCGAAGGATTTGGCGGTACCTGACCGCGCGGGATCAGGTCAAATTTGGCAATAGAGGTCGGTTTAGCCGCGGTAGTAATATCGCCCTGACCAATCAGAATTTCCGACAGGCCATTGACGTTATTAGTGCCCAACAGCTCGTGGGTGTAGCCTTTGCGCATATCGCAGTCGATCAACAACACCCGTTTATTGGTCTGGCTGATCACCGCCGCCAGGTTGGCGCAGACAAAGGTTTTACCGATTGACGGGCTAACTCCGGTCATCATCAACACATTGTTCTGCGCCTGCATCATCGCGAAGTGCAGACTGGTACGCAGACTGCGGATGGCTTCAATCGCCAGATCGGTTGGATTCCCCACCGCCAGTAGCTGGCTCTGTTTATAGCGTTTAATCCCTTTGATGGTTTTGACGCTATCGCGCGCTTTCTGCCACTCCGACAGCGGGATGCTGGCATAGACGCTGATACCGTGTTCTTCCAGCACCTGCGGGCTTTCAATGCCGCGATTAAACAACGAGCGCAGCAGCACACCCACGATAGAGAGCATCAGGCCGAGGATAATCGCCCCAAGGATAATCAGCCCTTTCTTCGGTTTCAGTACACCTGGCTGGGTGATTGCCGGGTCAACAATGCGCACATCGCCGACGGTGCTGGCTTCGGTAATTTTCAGCTCCTGCTCTTTATTCAGCAGCTGCATATAGACCTGCTGACCAGACTCGACATCGCGGGTCAGACGCACAATTTCCTGCTGGGTTTTCGGCATCGCCGTTACGCGACCGTTAAGTTTGGCTTTTTCGTCTTCCAGCGCCTGCCGTTTCTCCAGCAGCGTGCGGTACGCCGGGTGAACTTTGGTGTACAGCTTGGAGATTTCCGCCTCTTTAAAGGTCAGTTCGTTCAACTGCGCGTCGATGTTCACCATCGAATCGAGCACCGCTTTCGCTTCCAGCGGCAGATCAACTGAATCTTTATCCTGACGGAAGGCATTCAGTTTGTTTTCGGCAACATCAAGGCGGCTACGTACTTCCGGTAACTGTTGCGCGAGGAAAGCGAGGCTTTTCGACGCTTCCGCCGATTTGCGCTCAATATTTTGCTCCTGATAGTTACGGGCGATGCTGTTAAGAATGTCGCGGATCTGTTCGCGATCTTCACCGGTGTAAGTCAGGCTCAGAACACCTGCGTCTTTGCCGTTCTCCGTTACCGTCAGGCTGTTTTGCAGTTGGTTGATCATCCCCAGCGTGGAGTATTTGGTGACGGTAAACTCACTGCCCGGGCTGGCGTGAATGGCTTCAACCATCAGCGTGACACCTTCTTTTTTCAGCATCTGGCCCGCTTGCCCACGGGCACTAAAGCCGCCATCGCTGCTCAGGGTGTAGTTTTTGTTGTCCAGCACATTAAGCGTAAACACCTGATCCGCCATCTCCTTCGGTCGGTTAAAGGTGGTCACTTTCACCGTCTCGTTCTGGCGTCCCATCAGGCGCTCCCAGCCCGCACCGAAAATCGGGAACGTGTTTTTGCTCACCGCAATATCGAGGTCGAGATCGTCCACCGTTTTACCAAGCACCAGGCGCGAACGAATCAACTGGATTTCGGCGTCCGATGCAGGCGGTTTGTTGGCTAATGCCGATCCGATATCCTGCACTAACGAATTGCCGCTGCTTTGCTCGATTTGTACCAGTGCGTCGGCGCTATAAATCGGCGTAGCAAAGAAGGTGTAAACCACGGCACAGAGGGCAAATACGGCGGTGATGCCAATCACCCACCAGCGCGCTTCAATGACGGTGCCGACCAGGCGACCAATATCGATTTCATCACTGCCCGTTACCGGAGCGGCATGTTGTTTTACTTTTTCTGTCATTCTTATACCTGCTCTGCGTTCAATGCCTGCGCCCACTGGCGGGCAGACCGTTCAAGTAATGCGTACACCGCTGTAAACGTTTCCCGGCTTTTGCGATATGGATCGGGGATTTCACATTCGTTATCCCAGTGACCAAACAGCATCACTTTGCCGCGCATCTCGGGTGCCATCTCGCATAAGCGTTCGATATGGCGCTTTTCCATGGTCAGAATCAGGTCGTAGTTGCGACACAGACGGCGGCTGATTTGCCGTGCGCAATGACCTTCCAGAGACAGTTGATGTTCTGCGGCGACGCTGATGGCGGTAGGATCAGCGCCCTTACCGACCAGCGCGCCGAGTCCAGCGGACTCCACTTTTAGCTCCGGGTGATAACGTTGCAGTAAGCGTTCCGCCGTCGGGGAACGGCAAATATTGCCGACACAGACAACTAAGATGTTGTTAAACATGACGATTACCAGTTATGAATGTCGCTGGCTGTATCCGTCATGTAACGGACACCGCTAATAGTTGGCAGCAACTGATTGATCAGACGGTTCCAGCGGGAAACCGGGGCGGTAGTGACATACACCACGTCATAAGGCTGCAGGCGGAATTCTGTCGCCATCACCAGCGACGTGGCATCGGACATATCCAGCTGGTAGATATTGGCAATCTTGCCGTTACGCCCGCCCTCGCCTTTCAGCGGACGAATGACAAAGATGCCGCTGGCGTTGGAGGTGGTCATGTCGATGCCTTCAGCATTGCCCAGGGCTTCAGTCAGGGTCATGCCGCTAAAGTCCATTTTCAGGGTGCTCTGTTTCTTCACTTCACCCATCACAAACACTTTCAAATCATCATTACGTGGCACGTAAAGAATATCGCCGGGGTAAAGCAGTCGGTTCTGATTGAGGTCGCCGTTTTGCATCAGCGCCTGCAAAGAAATGCGTTCTTCACGACCATTGTGTGTTAGCACCACGTTGCGCCAGTCAGCGGTGTCGGTCAGGCCACCTGCGGCGTTGATGGCGTCGAGAATGGTCAGAGGCACGTTGGTAATCGCCTGTTGACCGGATTTATTCACCTGACCGGAGATATAGGCTTTTTGCGAGCGGAAGGCGGCGATATTAACGTCCACCTGCGGGTCAGCGATGTACGTCGCTAAGCGCCCGGTAATATCACTGCGGATTTCGGCGAGTGTTTTCCCCACGACGTGAACCTTGCCGATATACGGGTAGAACATGGTGCCGTCAGGCTGTACCCAGTTGCCGGTGTCGCTGGAGCTGCGGTACTGACCGGCTGGCGTGGTGAGTTCCGGGTGATCCCAGACGGTGACATTAAGAACGTCCCCCGGCCCGACGCGATACTGGTAATTCGCGATCTCACTTTCCAGCGTCATATTGGGGCGCGCTACGTTGGGTCGTGGGCGTAATTGATCAATCAGGCGCGGGGTTAACGGATAAACATTCACCATTTTGTCGAGGTCGAAATCAGCGTCCTGCTGTTTGATGACGTCTTTCCCCATCGTCGACATATTGCTGCCCGGAAGTACTGTGCAACCGCTTATCAAGGTTACTGACACCAATAATGGCATCAATTTCATTTTGGATTTCATCATTGTTTATTTATCACTTTGGCAGAGTAATTATCCTGTGCACTATTAATAGCAATGTCGCCATGCACATTTACCTTGCAGTTAATTGAATAAAAATTTAACTGGCATCAGTCCTAAAAAAATTGATTTCATCCGCAGGCTATTGACAGAATAATTCAGACTGGTCTTTCAGGCATCCAGACACGCTACCGCCCCTGGCTTTTTAGCTACCAATACACTGATTTAGCTTAATTTTTAAAACCCTCTCAACATACAGTCGTTGATGAGAAAGGGTTATTGCGGAAATTAATTTCCGAATATAAGGTGACATTATGGTAATTGAATATTGGCTCTCCAATAATGCAGGAGGAAGTGTTACAGCTAACGGAATAGCAGGCAAGGTAACAATTCGGCAATTGGCTATTTTTAAGAATTATATTAAGTGTCATTCAATATGGTTTTTAGGAGTTTCTTTAGATTGACAATATTTAATATGGCGTCTCCACATGCGATATTTCTTAAATGACGTTTTATTATTACCACTTATAATTCGGGGATAATGTGAGGTTATAACCCTCAAATAATATGAGATAAATAGTGCTGCAACATTGCATTTTTGCCCCGATTTATCCATGATCGAATTGTGACATTTGTCATACAACGAATAGGTTTTGTACTTACTATGGAATGGATTGCCGATCCGTCTATCTGGGCTGGATTAATCACGCTGATTGTGATCGAACTGGTCCTCGGCATTGATAACCTGGTCTTTATTGCCATCCTCGCCGAAAAACTACCGCCTAAGCAGCGCGACCGCGCACGGGTTACCGGGCTCCTGCTGGCGATGTTAATGCGCCTGTTACTGCTGGCGTCAATCTCCTGGCTGGTCACCCTGACTCAACCGCTGTTCAGCTTCCGCTCGTTTACCTTTAGCGCCCGCGATTTAATCATGCTGTTTGGTGGTTTCTTCCTGCTGTTCAAAGCCACGATGGAGTTGAACGAACGGCTGGAAGGGAAAGACAGCAATAACCCCACACAACGCAAAGGTGCGAAGTTCTGGGGGGTGGTGACACAAATTGTGGTGCTGGACGCCATCTTCTCACTCGACTCGGTGATTACCGCCGTCGGGATGGTCGACCATTTACTGGTCATGATGGCCGCCGTGGTTATCGCTATCAGCCTGATGTTGATGGCCAGCAAGCCGTTAACCCAGTTCGTTAACAGTCACCCGACGATCGTTATTCTCTGCTTAAGCTTCCTGTTGATGATTGGCTTTAGCCTGGTGGCGGAAGGTTTCGGCTTCATCATTCCGAAAGGCTACCTGTACGCTGCCATTGGTTTCTCGGTGATGATCGAGGCGCTCAATCAGTTGGCTATCTTTAACCGGCGACGTTTTCTTTCCGCTAACCAGACACTGCGCCAGCGGACTACCGAAGCGGTAATGCGCCTGCTTAGCGGGCAAAAAGAAGATGCGGAACTGGACGCCGAAACCGCGTCCATGCTGGTGGATCATGGTAACCAGCAGATCTTTAATCCGCAGGAACGGCGAATGATTGAGCGGGTACTTAATCTTAACCAGCGTACCGTCAGCAGCATTATGACGTCGCGCCACGATATTGAGCATATCGATCTCAACGCGCCGGAAGATGAGATCCGCCAGTTACTGGAGCGAAATCAGCATACGCGGCTTGTCGTTACTGATGGCGATGACGCAGAAGATTTGCTCGGTGTTGTTCACGTTATCGACCTGTTACAACAGTCACTGCGCGGCGAGCCGCTCAACCTGCGGGTGTTGATTCGCCAGCCGCTGGTGTTCCCGGAAACCTTGCCGTTGTTACCTGCCCTGGAGCAGTTCCGTAATGCCCGCACACACTTTGCTTTTGTGGTGGATGAGTTTGGCTCGGTGGAAGGGATTGTGACATTAAGTGACGTCACTGAAACCATTGCCGGTAACTTACCGAACGAAGTGGAAGAGATCGACGCCCGCCATGATATTCAGAAGAATGCGGACGGTTCCTGGACGGCGAATGGTCATATGCCGCTGGAAGATCTGGTGCAATATGTGCCGTTGCCGCTGGATGAAAAACGTGAATATCACACCATTGCCGGGCTATTGATGGAATATTTGCAACGTATTCCAAAACCTGGCGAAGAAGTTCAGGTGGGGGATTATTTGCTTAAAACGTTGCAGGTGGAAAGCCATCGCGTGCAGAAGGTGCAGATTATTCCGCTGCGTAAGGATGGCGAGATGGAGTACGAGGTGTGATGGCATCGGCCATTTTACCCAATGCTGCGTAACGCCTTATAACTTCAGCAATGAAGCGTTGTCTGTGGTACATGGACATCACAGCGGGGGTGTGGGTCCGGCTGTAAATCGCCGAATCGTTTCCTGTAGGCCGGGGCAGCCCACATGGATGTGGGCTGAGGGCGCGTTTTACAGGGATGTTACCTCGCGCCCGTACCCGATAGCCGAAAGGAATAAGATGAGGGAACCGCGCCAGCGGCGATTTACCGCCGGGAGCCCGGGTTGCCAGGGTGGTGGCGATTGAGCCACCCTGGCACGTTCACCGGCTTGAGCGTTCCATAGTAGCGAGGAACATCAAGTGAACGGAACAGCCTTCGATCTTACATATTCAGAATATAATGGTGCCGCCACGAACGCCTGATGCGACGCTTTACGCGTCTTATCAGGCCTACAGGACAGGTCACCTGGTAACCTACATCTTCTCCAGCAACTTCTTCACATCTTTGCCATTGCGGGAATCTTTATTCCGCTCGGCCCAGTCGTTAAGACGGCGTTTTGCTTCATCCTGTAGATGTTTACGCAGTAACTGATCCACTTGCAGGCTGTAATTAAGTTGCTGCCAGTTGCCATAAACCCGCAGCGGTACTGGCGTTTCTTTGAGGAAATCAATCAGTTTGCTTTCCCCGTTCCAGCCACCCACGACCCGAATATCAAACTGGGTGTCACAGGTTTGATCTGCCAGATTCAACATGCCTTCCCCTGTCAGCGCCAGCACTGGCGATTGACCTTGCATGTCGTTTAACGTCACGACGCCATCCTTCAACGTCAAATCGGTGGTAAAGCGGTCAAGACGCGTCACGTTATCGAAGTTTTCAGCGGCCTTCACATCACCACCATTACGTTCTACCGCTTGCTGAATCATCTGCTGGAAGTTCATCCCTTCCATGCGTGTGTCGGTCATTTCGACATGTGCCTGTCCTTGCCAGTTGTGGCGGAATGCGTCGGCATCTATGTCAGCACCGGAGAAATCACCAGCCAGTGACATCTTTCCGGTCAACGAAATCGGATAGTTAAACGCCTTCAGAATGGTGCCAATCTCAACGTTTTCCAGCCGTGGCTGGAAGTTTATCCGCGGATTTATTGATGTCGCGTCCAACGTGCCCGGCAGTGAAACCTGTCCACCGTTAAGTTTGCCCTGCAGTTGAGTAATTTCCAGCAAACCCGACTTGTTGGTCATTTGCGTGGCAACATCTGTAAAATTCATTCCGCGCCAGCGCACGTTACTGGCCTGCAACAAAATATCAGCCGTAAAGCCTTGCAGTCCCTGATAGGCCGGTTCATCAATACGCGAAGAAATGACCGGGCGCGGCAACGTTGATTGGCTCTGCCCTTGCTGCGCGGCACCGTTCTCACCGTTCGCTGTTTCATTAAGGGGGATGAGGTTGTCAAGATTCAGTTGCGGGAATTGCAGTCTCAGCTGCCATTCCGGTTTCTCTGTCAACGTGACCTGTGCTTGCCCGCTCAGCGTACTGTCATTGGCGGTCAAACTGATTTGGTTAAATGAAAGGCGTTTATGTGACTCCTGCCACTGGGCCTGGAAACTCCCCTGCCCCTGAATACCTTGTTTTGGTAAATCGGCCCCCTGCAACTGCCAGTTAATTTGTTCAATAGCCGCCGTTAAATCATGCGGATAATCAGAAGCATCTACTGTACCGTTAAGGGATAATGTGAGATCGCGCTGATCGCGATTAACCCGCCCGGAAAACTCAAATGAGCCACGATGTTGGGGATCTTGTTCCATTTGCAGGCGGATATTGCGGATTGTCACCTGCTCGTCATCTTCATGCTGGAACACCAGAACGCTGTCCGCCACCTTAAGACTGGATATATCAAACGACCATCCGCGATCGTCTGACAGATCCGGCAAGGTATTGTCGCGCGGTGCAACCGGAGCGTCTTCACTGCGCACCGCTTCCGTCTGCGGCGTCAGTTGGATCACTGCCCCTTTTAGCATCACCTGCTTAACGCTCAGTTGATGACTCAGTAGTGGTAAAAGCGCCACGTCCAGACGCATGTTGTCGGCGCGAACCAGTGGCTGGCTTGCGCCCTGGGCGGTGAGAGACATTCGCCCGGAGAGGATACTAAGCTGCGGCCAGACGTGCCAACGCAGTGGCCCGTCGAGCTGCAATTGATAACCGCTACGTGCAGCAACTTGCTTGACCATATAGTCGCGGAAATCATTCGGATTCACCAGCAACACTAACGCAGATAACCCGGCCACCAGCACGACCAGGAGTATCATCAGCGTCGTCAGAAATCGTCTCATGGTATCCTCAATGGGCCTGAATTAGTCTTTATCGATTCGGCTGGCTACCGCGCCCTGCTGGTTGCGATATTTCGCATCTTCACGGCGGTTGTAAGGTCGCGCCGCCGGGCCGGAGAGCGGCTCAAAGCTCAGCGCACCAATTAACATGCCCGGACGCAGCGCCAGCGGCAGCTTACCGGAGTTGTAAAACTCCAGCACAATGCAGCCAGACCAGCCCGGATCGATACGGTGCGCGGTGACGTGCACCATCAGCCCCAGACGCGCCAGTGAAGAACGCCCGTCCAGCCAGCCCACCAGATCGGCTGGCAGCGTCACCGACTCCAGCGTCACCGCCAGCGCCAGCTCTCCTGGGTGAAGATAAAACGCCTCGCCCTCGTCGAGCACGATTTCATCGCTCATCACGCGGTCAAGCGCGGCGCTCACTTCATCTTTGGGACCGCTCAGATCGATAAACGCTGCCGTGTGACCACGGAAGGTACGAAATTTATTGCCCAGGCGCACATCCACCGTCGCGCCGTTAATACGCTCCACTGGCGGACGTGGGTTGATCGACAAACGGCCTTCATCAAGCCAGGCTTCAATATCTCGGTCACACAGACGCATGGCATTTTCTCCTTTCGAGCATCACTCCCTTAACGCCAATTACGTCAAGGGCATACCAGGTTATCACTGAACGGTACACAATTTATCAAGCTTATTCAAAGAACTGACTTATTTTCGCTTTCAATATATCGATCGCGATGCGGTTTTTCCCGCCGCGCGGCACGATAATGTCCGCATATTGTTTAGAAGGCTCAATGAATTGCAGGAACATCGGACGCACGGTTTTTTGATATTGCGCCATCACTGAATCCATTGAACGCCCACGCTCGTTAACGTCACGCTTGATGCGGCGCATCAGACAGATATCCAGCGGGGTATCAACGAAAATGGAGAAGTTAAGTTCGTCACGCAAACGCGCATCCGTCAGCAACAAAATGCCTTCGAGAATGATGACCTTCTTCGGCTCAACCGTCACCGTTTCTTTCATACGCGTATGTTCAACATAGCTGTAAACCGGCAGGTCAATTGCCGAGCCGCGTTTCAACGCTTGTAAATGCTCAAGCAGCAGGCTGTGATCCATCGCGCTGGGATGGTCGTAGTTGGTCTTAACGCGTTCTTCCATCGACAGATGGCTTTGATCTTTGTAATAGCAGTCTTCGGGAATTACGCCGATGTGTTCATCACCGACTTGCTCACGTAATTCACGATAAAGGGTACTGGCAATAAGACTCTTGCCGGAAGCCGATGCGCCAGCGATACCGATAATGACGCACTGATGAGACTGATCAGTCATATATTTAGCGACCTGATTAACCTGGATGTTAGGAAGGGGGCGACGAAGCGCCAAACGCGGCAATTATAGGGATTTCATCCGCCTGATACCAGTCGAATAGCGTTGCCGCGCGCTCAGAGTTAATTGTTGACGAATAATTCCCGGTGGCAAATTACGTTGATCAGTTTTATACAAGGTAAAAAATGTTATACGCAGTTGCGCAAATTATCCGCCTTTACGTCACTTTATGAGCAATTCGCATATAAAATGTAAAACTTTTGTACTAGCATGAACACAGAAACGAATACTGACGACCTGGCCTTGCGGATAAAGCGGTAATGAGCAAACAATCACAGCATGTATTAATTGCCCTGCCCCACCCGCTGCTTCACCTGGTCAGTTTAGGTTTAGTCTCGTTTATCTTCACCCTTTTCTCACTTGAGCTTTCGCAGTTTGGCACCCAACTCGCCCCACTGTGGTTCCCGACGTCCATCATGATGGTGGCGTTTTATCGCCATGCCGGGCGCATGTGGCCGGGAATTGCGCTGAGCTGCTCGCTGGGAAATATCGCCGCATCCATCCTGCTTTTTTCCACCAGCTCGCTGAACATGGCCTGGACGACCATCAATATTGTTGAAGCCGTGGTCGGGGCAGTGCTGCTACGTAAATTGCTGCCGTGGTATAACCCCTTGCAAAATCTGGCTGACTGGCTGCGTCTGGCACTCGGCAGCGCCATTATTCCGCCTCTGTTGGGGGGTGTTCTGGTTGTCCTGCTGACGCCCGGAGACGATCCTCTCAGGGCATTTTTGATATGGGTACTGTCAGAATCCATCGGCGCTCTGGCACTGGTGCCGCTGGGATTGTTATTTAAACCACACTATCTGCTGCGCCATCGCAACCCAAGGTTGCTTTTTGAGTCGCTGCTCACGTTAGCTATCACGCTGACGTTAAGCTGGCTTTCGATGCTGTATCTGCCGTGGCCTTTTACTTTCATTATTGTGCTGTTGATGTGGAGCGCCGTGCGCCTGCCACGAATGGAAGCCTTTTTGATCTTCCTTACCACAGTGATGATGGTATCGCTGATGATGGCCGCGGATCCCTCCCTGCTTGCTACGCCGCGTACATACCTGATGAGCCATATGCCGTGGCTACCGTTTTTGCTGATCCTGCTGCCCGCCAACATCATGACCATGGTGATGTATGCCTTTCGTGCGGAACGCAAACACATTTCCGAAAGCGAAACCCGCTTTCGGAACGCGATGGAATATTCCGCTATCGGCATGGCATTAGTGGGCACCGAGGGACAATGGCTGCAATCCAACAAAGCGCTCTGCCAGTTTCTCGGTTACAGTCAGGAAGAACTGCGCGGACTCACCTTTCAGCAACTGACCTGGCCGGAGGATCTCAATAAAGATCTGCAACAGGTTGAAAAGCTGATCAGCGGTGAAATAAACACCTATTCAATGGAAAAACGCTACTACAACCGCAATGGCGATGTTGTCTGGGCGTTGCTTGCCGCCTCACTGGTGCGCCACACCGATGGTACGCCACTCTATTTTATCGCTCAGATTGAAGACATTAACGAGCTAAAACGCACCGAACAGGTGAACCAGCAACTGATGGAGCGCATCACGCTGGCCAACGAAGCGGGCGGGATTGGCATCTGGGAGTGGGAGCTAAAGCCGAATATTTTTAGCTGGGATAAGCGGATGTTCGAGCTGTATGAAATTCCTCCGCATATCAAACCGAACTGGCAGGTGTGGTACGAGTGCGTGCTGCCGGAAGATCGCCAGCACGCCGAAAAAGTGATTCGCGATTCATTGCAATCGCGCTCTCCCTTTAAACTGGAATTTCGCATTGCCGTGAAAGACGGTATTCGCCATATCCGCGCACTCGCCAACCGGGTACTGAATAAAGAAGGTGAAGTCGAACGCCTGCTTGGTATCAATATGGATATGACGGAGGTTAAACAGCTTAACGAGGCATTGTTTCAGGAAAAAGAGCGCCTGCACATTACGCTGGACTCCATCGGCGAAGCCGTGGTCTGTATTGATATGGCAATGAAAATTACCTTTATGAATCCAGTGGCGGAGAAGATGAGCGGCTGGACGCAGGAAGAAGCGTTAGGTGTTCCGCTCCTGACGGTGTTGCATATTACTTTTGGCGACAACGGACCATTAATGGAGAACATTTACAGTGCTGACACCTCACGTTCCGCGATTGAACAAGATGTGGTGTTGCACTGCCGGAGCGGCGGCAGTTACGACGTGCATTACAGTATTACGCCGTTAAGTACTCTGGACGGCAGCAATATAGGCTCGGTACTGGTGATTCAGGACGTCACCGAATCACGCAAAATGCTGCGCCAGCTGAGCTACAGCGCCTCCCATGATGCACTGACGCATCTCGCCAATCGCGCCAGTTTTGAAAAGCAACTGCGTATCCTGCTGCAAACGGTAAACAGTACGCACCAGCGACATGCCCTGGTGTTTATCGATCTTGATCGCTTTAAAGCGGTGAATGACAGCGCCGGGCATGCGGCGGGCGACGCTTTACTGCGCGAACTGGCGTCGTTGATGCTGAGTATGCTGCGCTCCAGCGACGTGCTGGCGCGGCTCGGTGGTGATGAATTTGGTCTGCTACTGCCAGACTGCAATGTTGAAAGCGCTCGTTTTATCGCTACACGCATTATCAGTGCTGTGAATGACTATCACTTTATATGGGAAGGACGTGTGCATCGGGTAGGTGCCAGTGCCGGGATTACCTTGATTGATGACAACAATCATCAGGCAGCTGAAGTGATGTCGCAGGCTGATATCGCCTGTTATGCCTCCAAAAATGGTGGCCGGGGCCGGGTGACGATTTACGAACCGCAGCAAGCTGCCGCACATAGCGAACGGGCAGCGATATCGCTTGATGAACAGTGGCGGATGATTAAAGAGAATCAGTTGATGATGATCGCCCACGGCATCGCTTCGCCACGGCTCCCGGAAGCAAGTAATTTGTGGCTGATTTCACTTAAGCTCTGGAGTTGCGAAAGCGAGATTATTGATGAACAAACATTTCGTCGTAGCTTCAGCGATCCGGCACTTAGCCATGCTCTTGACCAACGGGTATGCCACGATTTTTTCCAGCAGGCCGCAAAAGCGGTTGCCAGTAAAGGCTTAAGCATCGCCCTCCCCCTTTCCGTTGCTGGTTTGAGTAGCGCCACGCTGGTGAATGAACTGCTTGAGCAGCTGGAAAATAGCCCTCTACCAGCACGGTTATTACATCTGATTATTCCGGCAGAAGCGATTTTCGATCACGCAGAAAGCGTGCAAAAACTGCGGCTGGCGGGATGTCGGATCGTATTCAGTCAGGTGGGCCGAGATCTGCAAATCTTCAACTCGCTGAAAGCAAATATGGCAGATTACCTGCTACTTGATGGTGAGTTATGCGCCAACGTGCAGGGTAATTTGATGGATGAGATGCTGATTACGATTATTCAGGGGCACGCTCAGCGACTCGGGATGAAAACTATCGCCGGGCCAGTCGTTTTACCCTTAGTGATGGATACGCTTTCGGGCATCGGCGTCGATCTGATTTATGGTGATGTGATTGCCAATGCCCAACCGCTGGATTTGCTGGTGAATAGCAGTTATTTCGCGATTAACTAAGGGAGCGTTTGCCCATTGCCTGATGCGACGCTAACGCGTCTTATCAGGCCTACAAATCGCTCATTCCCCAGGCCGGATAAGGCGCTCGCACCGCATCCGGCAACCAACGTCATGCTTCGTCTGGTTGCCAGCCATCCGTATACCAGATATGCAACAACGCATAAGAACGCCAGGGTTTCCAGCGCTCGGCATAACGGCGGATTTGTGCCGGTGTCATTCCCGGAAATCGCTGTTTAATCAGATAATCATCCGGCAGAAAAACATCTTTCGCCTGCCAGCCACGCAAAGCAAAATAATTTGCCGTCCAGCGCCCGATACCCGGAAAGGTTTGCAGCGTTTTCATCGCTTGTTCTACGTCGCCCGGTATTGTCATTGGTAAGGTGCCCTCCAGCGCCGCATTTGCCAGATGAATCAGCGCCTCTGCCCGTTTCAACGGCATACCTAACGCTTTTAATGCCTGCGGGTCGGCTACTGCCAGCCGCTGAGGCGTGGGGAAGCAGACATAATCCGGAAAATCATCCAGCCGTTCGCCATAAAGCTGTGCCACTCTGGAGGTCAATTTTGCCGCCATCGCCACGCTCACCAGTTGGCCTAAAATCGCCCGCACGCCCTGCTCAAAAGCGTCAACACAACCAGGTAAACGCAATCCTGGCCGCGCCGCGCCTAACTTGCCCAACGCACCGTTAACAATCTGCAGGTTACATTGCAGATCAAACAGGCGGCTCATTTTCGCCAGACACTCAGCGGCAACAGGTTCTAAACCTGCACTTAAATTTATGTGCAGAGTATGGCGGGCTATATCCGGAATAGCAGTCACCACGCCGCGATATTCGCCCACCGTCAGACTACGGGCATAATAATCGTCCGCAACCGTTTCAACACCGCTCACCGCACGGGCGGCGAGAAATCCCAACATCCACGACCAGTCATACGGCGGCTGCCAGTTCAGGGTATACATCGCATCTCCTTTTTAATCCGCTTTCAGCATAAACGTTATTCAGACGCTACGCTTTGCTTTCATATTCCGGTTGTCGCGACGGCAACATTTCGCTAAAGTCACGCCCCTTCTTCACCGGCATGGGGATTATTTCGTGTTTATTGGTTTTGATTACGGTACAGCAAACTGTTCAGTGGCGGTCATGCGCGACGGTAAACCGCATTTGCTAAAAATGGAAAACGACAGCACGCTGCTGCCTTCAATGCTTTGCGCGCCAACGCGTGAAGCGGTAAGCGAATGGCTGTACCGCCATCATGATGTTCCGGCAGACGACGATGAAACGCAGGCGCTGTTGCGTCGGGCGATTCGTTATAACCGCGAAGAAGATATCGATGTCACGGCGAAAAGCGTGCAGTTCGGTCTTTCTTCACTGGCACAATACATTGATGATCCGGAAGAAGTGTGGTTTGTGAAATCACCAAAATCGTTCCTCGGTGCCAGCGGCTTAAAACCGCAGCAGGTAGCGCTGTTTGAGGATCTGGTCTGCGCAATGATGTTGCACATTCGCCAACAGGCGCAGGCGCAGCTGCCGGAGGCAATTACTCAGGCGGTGATTGGTCGCCCGATCAACTTCCAGGGGCTGGGCGGTGATGAAGCAAACACCCAGGCGCAAGGGATTCTGGAACGCGCGGCGAAGCGTGCCGGGTTTAAGGATGTGGTATTCCAGTACGAGCCGGTCGCGGCTGGGCTGGATTACGAAGCCACCTTGCAGGAAGAAAAACGAGTGCTGGTAGTGGATATCGGCGGTGGTACGACTGACTGTTCATTGCTGCTGATGGGGCCGCAATGGCGTTCGCGTCTCGATCGTGAAACCAGCCTCTTGGGTCATAGTGGTTGCCGTATTGGTGGTAACGATCTGGATATCGCACTGGCGTTTAAGAACCTGATGCCGTTACTGGGCATGGGGGGCGAAACCGAAAAAGGCATCGCCCTGCCGATTCTGCCGTGGTGGAATGCGGTTGCGATCAACGACGTTCCTGCGCAGAGTGATTTCTACAGTAGTGCCAACGGTCGTCTGCTTAACGATCTGGTACGCGATGCCCGTGAACCGGAAAAAGTGGCCCTGTTACAGAAAGTCTGGCGTCAGCGTTTAAGCTATCGCCTGGTGCGTAGCGCAGAAGAGTGCAAAATCGCCCTTTCAAGTGGAGCGGAAACCCGCGCCTCACTGCCGTTTATCAGCGATGAACTGGCTACGCTGATTAGCCAGCAAGGGCTGGAAAGCGCCCTCAGCCAGCCACTGGCGCGGATTCTGGAACAGGTGCAACTGGCGCTGGATAACGCCCAGGAAAAACCGGACGTTATCTACCTGACCGGCGGTAGCGCCCGTTCGCCGCTGATTAAAAAAGCGCTGGCAGAACAGTTGCCGGGCATTCCGATTGCAGGCGGCGATGACTTTGGCTCCGTCACCGCCGGGCTGGCACGCTGGGCGGAAGTGGTGTTTCGTTAATTGAAAAATGGCTCAGCAACGGCTTAAATCTGCCTGCGCCTGAGCCAGTTTTTCTGCCGCCTGACGTAACGGTTCCATCAACGGCATGGTCCGTGCTGGAGCTTGAAGGCGGAATAGCTGCAACTCTGTCGCACCGACAGTCAGCGCCGATTCCAGCCGATGTCGTTTGGCGGCCATTTTTGCCATTACCGCTTGTCTGTCTGCAGGCGTTACCGCTTCGTTCGGCCTGAAAACAAAACGGCGTTCGCAACTCGCTTTCCAGTCGATAACCGCCTGGGTCAGATGATCACCAAAACCCCTAACTTGCTTAACGCTCCGTCGGGTAACGTCCGCTGCTGTTTCAATACCAAAGGACCGTAACGCCGCTTTACGCGCAGGGCCAACGCCGGGAATAGAGGCAACATCAATAAAAAATCCCTCCAGAAACTTCTGCTTCTGCCGTTCCCTTGCGGTGTCGTGAAGTGCTGCCAGAGCGCGTTTCTCTTCTTCCGGTAACCCGAGAATTTCGTCCTTCATTTTTTCGAGCATCGCCCGTTTGGCGATAAAACCTTCCAGCCCGCCCAACTGCTGGATCTGGCTGACTAAATGGTCATAGTCCATTTTCGCACGATTAAATGCCTCACGGCGTTGCTGTATTTCTGCTTTGTACGCTTTACTTGTCAGGCTGCCAATAATCCAGATAGCCGCCAGCACAGGAATCAAAATGATATAACGCGGTTCTGTCTGAAGGCCGCAAAGCAGCAGCGATAACCCTGACAGTGCGATCTCAATCAGAATGATGTATTCGCGCCTTAACAGGCCTGAAGGAAGCGGCCTGCCAGCAGCCTGGAAATGATCGGGTAATGGCAATTGCAATGCTGGCGGTGCTACTGACGCCATCACCATCGCCCAGACTTTCGCCAGCACAAAATTCCCGCCGGTGGTAATGACCTCTTCGCCGAGATCAATAAAATAGATAACACCTTGATTATCCAGCGCACACCATGGGCAGTCAGCCAAATGACCGGGATAAACATGCATTGCCGAAACGGTACATTTCTTTAACTGTTGGCGTAGTAAATCAAGTGCCGCTACCCACGCTTTTGCCGTCGGACGCCCGGTTGCCACGCCACTTTCCGTGAATGCCTGCTGAAACATGGCTTCAACATCGCCCGGTAACATCGACAGCGGAATCGATCGTGGCGGCGGTTTTAAACCACGTCGCTGATTATCTGACGCGTAGGCATAACGGAAATGGGCAATATCCGTCTCCAGCGCATTACCCGCATCAGAGATAAGCGGTACACCGGAATAAGGATGCCGCCCACCAAACAAGACGTGAAATATCAGCAACGCAAGGCCAAAATTATCGTGATTTTCTGTGCGTTCAAAGCCGACAAATGATGGCATGGTTTGCAGCTCTGGCGGCGTAAAATGCGACACGCCAACTTCGCATAAATGCAGCGTGCCATTGGCATTAATCTGAAAGGAGTCGCTATCAATCATCACCACTTTGCTGTCGCGACCTACCATAAAGCTGTTCTGGTTTACGTCACCCACGACGTGCCCGTGCTCGTGAACCGTAGCAAAAGATGAAGCAATATTGCGCGCAACATAGAGTAGAAAATCCCACGCACAATGAGGGTAACTCTGGCGACGATGTGCCGGGCTATAGATCATATGAATCGGTTCTTTACCAGAAACTTTTGGCATCATAAAACCGATAACTTTTCCGCCTCGTCCACCGTGAAGCGTTGCCTGCGGCCAGGCGACATAATTCAACAACTGCGCGTCAGCTGTCGCAGCCATAAAGGCAAGTTTGTCCTGTTTTAAAGCGGGAGGCGGCGTGTGATAAATCTTGGCGACGCTCTCGACAAACTCCTCGATATCATAAACCGCACCTTCGCCGCCTTTGCCCAGTTCACGGCCTGGCGTAACGCACTCACCAGTAGCAGTATATAAAGTGGGTTTCATGGTAACCACAGCGCCAGTGCCAACGTTTTATCATCATCCGTACGCTCGTTTACCGCCGGGCTGGACAAAAACTGCTTTAACAATTCAGGTAATAAATCGAGTTGTTCCTGCGTTGCTGACGCTAGTCCATTGAAAAACGGGGTAAAGAAAGGCATATGCGGAGAATTATCCAGCATATTTAACGCCAGTCGCTGAATACCATCCGTAAATGCTGCAACTTTGTGCGCACGCTCAGTGCTGGTGAAAGTATCCAGTCTGGAAACGGCATCTTCATCAGTAATGAAGTGCGTCATATTGGCATATTCCCCCACCATCGGCGTGAGCGGCAGTTGCAAACCGTGACCCAAATCTACCACCACGCCGCCATCGCCAATCTGCATAATCAAGGTGCCATTAGCTGATGAAATCAATCCCAAAAACGTGCAGGCAAAATCGCGAACCGCTAATTCTTTGGCTTCCGCCTCGGCAAAAAGTCGCTGACGAATGGTCAGCACAATGTCCGTTGCGAGGACATCATTAAGCCCCAATTCCCCGCCCTGCACTTTTTGCGACATATAAGCCATCGCTTCATTGACGGCGAGCATCGCACCTTCGCCTCCCTGCGAGGCGCTACCTGCGCCATCAGCGACAAATACCGACAATAATGGCTGCTGGTCATTTAGCCAGGCAACCTGTATCTGGCAGGCATCCTGGCAAGGCAAGTCCGCACTGATGTGCGACGTTCCAACGGCTGATGCATAGACCAGTCGCCAGCTCACACTGACGTCCAGCCTTTTGGCGCTTCCAGCACAACTTCCGTTCCCGGCGTGGAGCGGGAAACCGAACGCAGCGAACTGGATAACCAGCTAAACAGTTCACGGAATTGTAATCCCTGCAGTGGCAAAGGCTGACGAACGCTGATTTGTGCCAGCGTCTTCATATCCGCCCCCTGAACGCCGATGGTAAAGAAGGCAAACTTCTTATCTTCTTCCCCCTGAAACACTTTGTTGGCGGCAGCCTGCCACTCATCGGTTGGTGCACCATCGGTGATCAGGAAAATCCACGGACGATAATAGGAAATACCATTGGCACGATATTCACGTTTCCGCTCCTCAACCATATCCAGGGCTTTGGTAATGGCAGAGCCCATTGGTGTATCGCCCTGGGCAAACAGGATGGGCGGGAAAAAATTAGCGGCGCTGGTAAAGGGTTGTTCCACATGCACCGGGCCGAACGTCACAATGCCGAGTTCCACTCTTTTTAAGGCCAGCGAATCGGCAAGCAGCTCATCGCGAAAGGTAACCAATCCGGCGTTAAGTTCATTAATGGGTCTACCGTTCATAGAACCAGAAACATCCAGCAGCAAAATGCAGGGGCAACGTGGTTCCGGGTTACTGGCAAAATCGCTGGTGGCAAACGTGATTTGTTCGCTCATAAGAAATCCTTTCTTAGAGAATTATTGAGGTCCGGTATCATACCGACTGCAATAATGAAATAAGAGCAAACGAAGAAACTTTCAGAATTAGGCCCGGCGGCGCAGAAGATTTTGCTATTCGCCTCGCAAGAACGTGGGCTTACAGATTGACAACAAGGGTTGAGTGACATAATTTCAGGAGTGAGGGTAGAGCGGGGTTTCCCCCGCCCTGGTAGTCTTAGTATGCTGGGTAGCTAATGACTAAGAGCACCACGATGATGAGTAGCTTCATCATGACCCTTTCCTTATTTAAGGCCCCTTCCTCGGGAGGGGCTTTCCCGTTTCAGCGTCCCGCTGAAATCTTCGGCTTACCTCCTTTCGCCCTGTATGCAGTCTATCGCTGACTTGCGGATAAAATAGTTTCAAGTGTGATTATTGCGTAACGACTCGCAAAGAATATTTGCTGGCAGGATCGCAGACTGCAAAGTCTGCGGATTGACAATTGGACCGTGAAGGCATACTTTCAGGAATGAGGGTTGAGCGGGGTTTCCCCCGCCCTGGTAGTCTTAGTAAGCCGGGAAGCTTATGACTAAGAGCACCACGATGATGATCCACTTCATCATGACCCTTTCCTTATTTATGGCCCCTTCCTCGGGAGGGGCTTTCCCGTTTCAGCGTCCCGCTGAAATCGTCGGCTTATCTCCTTTCGCCATGTAAGCAGTCTATCGCTAACGCGTAGATAAAATAGTTTCATGTGTTATTACTGGATGCGTGCTCGCAAAAGTGCCCGTCATTCAGACGATTCCCGACAGTGTTTCATAATTCCTCCATTTTTCTCCCTTATTGGCTGGCTACACTAGTATCATTCCGCGAAACGTTTCAGGAAGAGAAACTCTTAACGATGAAAGGCAGTTATAAATCCCGTTGGGTAATCGTAATCGTGGTGGTTATCGCCGCCATCGCCGCATTCTGGTTCTGGCAAGGCCGCAATGACTCCCAGAGTGCAGCCCCTGGGGCGACGAAACAAGCGCAGCAATCGCCAGCGGGTGGTCGCCGTGGTATGCGTGCCGGCCCATTAGCTCCGGTTCAGGCGGCGACCGCAGTAGAACAGGCTGTTCCGCGTTACCTCACCGGGCTTGGCACCATTACCGCCGCTAATACTGTTACGGTGCGCAGCCGCGTGGACGGTCAACTGATGGCGTTACATTTCCAGGAAGGCCAGCAGGTCAAAGCCGGCGATTTACTGGCAGAAATTGACCCAAGCCAGTTCAAAGTTGCATTAGCACAAGCCCAGGGCCAACTGGCAAAAGATAAAGCCACGCTTGCCAACGCCCGCCGTGACCTGGCGCGTTATCAACAACTGGCAAAAACCAATCTCGTATCTCGTCAGGAACTGGATGCCCAACAGGCGCTGGTCAGTGAAACCGAAGGCACCATTAAGGCTGATGAAGCAAGCGTCGCCAGCGCGCAGTTGCAACTCGACTGGAGCCGTATCACCGCACCAGTTGATGGTCGCGTTGGTCTCAAGCAGGTTGATGTTGGTAACCAAATCTCCAGTGGTGATACCACCGGGATTGTGGTGATCACCCAAACACATCCTATCGATTTGCTCTTTACCCTGCCTGAAAGCGATATCGCCACCATTGTGCAGGCGCAAAAAGCCGGAAAACCGCTGGTGGTAGAAGCCTGGGATCGCACCAACTCGAAGAAATTAAGTGAAGGCACACTGTTAAGCCTTGATAACCAAATCGATGCCACTACCGGTACGATTAAAGTGAAAGCACGCTTTAATAATCAGGATGATGCGCTGTTTCCCAATCAGTTTGTTAACGCGCGCATGTTAGTCGACACCGAACAAAACGCCGTGGTGATCCCAACCGCCGCCCTGCAAATGGGCAACGAAGGCCATTTTGTCTGGGTGCTGAATAGCGAAAACAAGGTCAGCAAACATCTGGTGACACCAGGCATTCAGGACAGTCAGAAAGTGGTGATCCGCGCAGGTATTTCTGCGGGCGACCGCGTAGTGACGGACGGCATTGATCGCCTGACCGAAGGGGCGAAAGTGGAAGTGGTGGAAGCCCAGAGCGCCACTACTCCGGAAGAAAAAGCCGCCAGCCGCGAAGACACGAAAAAAGGAGCACGCTCCTGATGCAGGTGTTACCCCCGAGCAGCACAGGCGGCCCGTCGCGCCTGTTTATTATGCGTCCTGTCGCCACCACGCTGCTGATGGTGGCGATCTTACTCGCCGGGATTATCGGTTATCGGGCCCTGCCCGTTTCGGCGCTGCCGGAAGTGGACTATCCAACCATTCAGGTGGTCACGCTTTATCCAGGTGCGAGCCCGGATGTCATGACCTCTGCCGTTACCGCGCCTCTCGAACGCCAGTTCGGGCAGATGTCTGGCCTGAAACAGATGTCGTCGCAAAGTTCCGGCGGTGCGTCAGTTATCACTTTACAGTTCCAGCTAACATTACCGCTCGATGTCGCCGAGCAGGAAGTGCAGGCCGCGATTAACGCTGCCACTAACCTGCTACCGAGCGATCTGCCTAACCCGCCGGTTTACAGCAAAGTGAACCCGGCAGATCCACCGATCATGACGCTCGCTGTCACCTCAACCGCCATGCCGATGACCCAGGTGGAAGATATGGTGGAAACCCGCGTCGCGCAGAAAATCTCGCAGATTTCCGGCGTAGGGCTGGTCACACTTTCCGGCGGGCAGCGTCCGGCGGTACGCGTAAAACTTAACGCTCAGGCGATTGCCGCCCTCGGTCTGACCAGCGAAACCGTGCGCACCGCTATTACTGGCGCTAACGTTAACTCGGCTAAAGGTAGCCTCGACGGCCCTTCCCGCGCGGTCACGCTTTCCGCGAACGACCAGATGCAATCCGCCGAAGAGTATCGCCAGCTAATCATCGCCTACCAGAACGGCGCACCAATTCGTCTTGGCGATGTCGCAACCGTAGAGCAAGGAGCAGAAAACAGCTGGCTCGGCGCGTGGGCGAACAAAGAACAGGCCATTGTGATGAATGTTCAGCGCCAGCCCGGTGCTAACATTATCTCCACCGCCGACAGCATCCGGCAGATGCTACCACAGCTCACCGAGAGTCTGCCGAAATCGGTGAAGGTGACGGTACTTTCTGACCGTACCACCAATATCCGCGCATCGGTCGACGATACCCAGTTTGAGCTGATGATGGCTATCGCGCTGGTAGTCATGATTATCTACCTGTTTTTGCGCAATATTCCGGCGACCATCATTCCCGGTGTTGCTGTACCGCTGTCGTTAATCGGCACCTTTGCGGTCATGGTGTTTCTCGATTTTTCAATCAATAACCTGACGTTGATGGCGTTAACTATCGCCACCGGATTCGTGGTCGATGACGCCATCGTGGTGATCGAAAACATTTCCCGCTATATCGAAAAAGGCGAAAAACCGTTGGCGGCGGCGCTCAAAGGCGCGGGTGAAATCGGCTTTACCATTATCTCGCTGACCTTCTCGCTGATTGCGGTGTTGATCCCCCTGCTGTTTATGGGCGATATCGTCGGGCGACTGTTCCGCGAATTTGCTATTACCCTGGCAGTCGCGATTTTGATCTCAGCGGTGGTGTCGCTGACCCTGACACCGATGATGTGCGCGCGGATGCTCAGCCAGGAGTCGCTGCGTAAACAGAACCGCTTCTCCCGTGCCTCGGAGAAAATGTTCGACAGGATAATCGCCGCCTATGGTCGTGGACTGGCGAAAGTGCTGAATCATCCGTGGCTGACCTTAAGCGTGGCGCTCAGCACGCTGCTGCTTAGCGTGCTGCTGTGGGTGTTCATTCCGAAAGGTTTCTTCCCGGTGCAGGACAACGGCATTATTCAGGGCACTTTGCAGGCACCGCAATCCAGCTCCTTTGCCAATATGGCCCAGCGGCAACGCCAGGTCGCGGACGTGATTTTGCAGGATCCGGCAGTGCAAAGTTTGACCTCATTTGTTGGCGTTGATGGCACTAACCCGTCGCTGAACAGTGCGCGTTTACAGATCAATCTCAAACCACTGGATGAACGAGATGACCGGGTGCAAAAAGTCATCGCCCGTCTGCAAACGGCGGTGGATAAAGTGCCGGGCGTCGATCTCTTCCTGCAACCAACGCAGGACCTGACTATTGATACTCAGGTCAGCCGCACCCAGTACCAGTTTACCTTGCAGGCCACGTCACTGGATGCGCTCAGTACCTGGGTGCCACAGTTGATGGAAAAACTCCAGCAGCTGCCACAGCTTTCTGATGTCTCCAGCGACTGGCAGGACAAAGGGCTGGTGGCGTATGTCAACGTTGATCGCGACAGCGCCAGCCGTCTGGGGATCAGCATGGCGGATGTCGATAACGCCCTGTACAACGCGTTTGGTCAGCGACTGATTTCCACTATTTATACTCAGGCTAACCAGTATCGCGTGGTGCTGGAACACAACACCGAAAATACCCCAGGCCTCGCGGCGCTGGATACCATTCGCCTGACCAGCAGCGACGGTGGCGTGGTGCCGTTAAGCTCAATTGCCAAAATTGAGCAGCGTTTTGCGCCGCTTTCCATCAACCATCTGGATCAGTTCCCGGTAACGACTATCTCCTTTAACGTGCCGGATAACTATTCGCTGGGCGATGCGGTGCAGGCGATTATGGACACAGAGAAGACGCTGAATCTGCCGGTGGATATCACCACGCAGTTCCAGGGCAGCACCCTCGCCTTCCAGTCGGCGCTGGGCAGCACTGTCTGGCTGATTGTCGCGGCGGTGGTGGCGATGTATATCGTGCTCGGCATTCTGTACGAGAGCTTTATTCACCCGATCACCATTCTCTCGACGCTACCCACCGCAGGGGTCGGCGCGCTGCTGGCGTTAATGATTGCCGGTAGCGAACTGGATGTGATTGCCATTATCGGCATTATTTTGCTGATCGGTATCGTGAAGAAGAACGCCATCATGATGATCGACTTCGCGCTGGCTGCTGAGCGCGAGCAAGGCATGTCGCCGCGCGAAGCTATTTACCAGGCTTGTCTGTTGCGTTTTCGTCCGATCCTGATGACCACTCTGGCGGCTCTGCTTGGTGCGCTGCCGCTGATGTTGAGTACCGGGGTCGGTGCGGAACTGCGTCGTCCGTTAGGTATCGGCATGGTCGGCGGTCTGATTGTCAGCCAGGTGCTGACGCTGTTTACCACGCCGGTGATTTATCTGTTGTTCGACCGTCTGGCATTGTGGACCAAAAGCCGTTTTGCCCGTCATGAAGAGGAGGCGTAAGTGAAGTTTTTTGCCCTCTTCATTTACCGCCCGGTGGCGACGATTTTACTGTCGGTCGCCATTACCCTGTGCGGCATACTGGGTTTCCGTATGCTGCCAGTCGCCCCGCTGCCGCAGGTCGATTTTCCGGTGATCATGGTCAGCGCCTCGCTGCCCGGTGCGTCACCAGAAACAATGGCGTCTTCCGTTGCCACGCCGCTGGAGCGCTCACTTGGGCGCATTGCCGGAGTCAGCGAAATGACCTCCAGCAGTTCGCTCGGCAGCACGCGCATTATTTTGCAGTTTGATTTTGACCGGGATATCAACGGCGCAGCGCGCGATGTGCAGGCGGCGATCAACGCCGCGCAAAGTCTGCTACCCAGCGGGATGCCCAGCCGTCCGACCTATCGCAAAGCGAACCCATCGGATGCGCCAATTATGATCCTCACGCTGACATCCGATACTTATTCGCAGGGTGAACTGTACGATTTCGCCTCGACACAGCTGGCTCCGACGATTTCGCAAATCGACGGTGTCGGTGATGTCGATGTTGGCGGCAGCTCGCTGCCCGCCGTACGCGTCGGGCTGAATCCGCAGGCGCTGTTTAATCAGGGCGTCTCGCTGGACGACGTACGCACCGCCATCAGCAATGCCAACGTGCGTAAACCGCAGGGCGCACTGGAAGATGGCACCCACCGCTGGCAGATCCAGACCAATGACGAACTGAAAACTGCCGCTGAATATCAGCCGCTAATTATTCATTACAACAACGGCGGTGCGGTTCGTCTGGGCGATGTGGCGACTGTGACCGACTCAGTACAGGATGTGCGCAACGCCGGGATGACCAACGCCAAACCGGCTATTTTGCTGATGATCCGCAAGCTGCCGGAAGCCAACATTATCCAGACGGTAGACAGCATCCGCGCCCGTCTGCCGGAATTACAATCCACCATCCCGGCAGCAATTGATCTGCAAATTGCCCAGGATCGCTCCCCTACTATCCGCGCGTCGCTGGAAGAGGTTGAGCAGACGCTGGTAATCTCAGTTGCACTGGTGATTCTGGTGGTGTTTTTGTTCCTGCGTTCGGGTCGCGCCACCATTATTCCCGCCGTTGCGGTGCCGGTTTCGCTGATTGGTACGTTTGCGGCGATGTACCTGTGTGGTTTCAGTCTCAATAATCTTTCGTTAATGGCGCTCACCATCGCCACTGGCTTTGTGGTGGATGACGCCATCGTGGTGCTGGAAAACATTGCCCGTCATCTGGAGGCGGGGATGAAACCGCTACAGGCCGCGCTACAAGGTACTCGCGAAGTCGGCTTTACAGTGCTGTCGATGAGTCTGTCACTGGTGGCAGTGTTCCTGCCGCTGCTGTTGATGGGCGGATTGCCGGGTCGCCTGTTACGCGAGTTTGCCGTAACGCTTTCTGTCGCCATTGGTATTTCGTTGCTGGTTTCCCTGACGTTAACGCCGATGATGTGCGGCTGGATGCTAAAAGCCAGCAAGCCGCGCGAGCAAAAGCGACTGCGTGGCTTTGGTCGCATGTTGGTAGCCCTGCAACAAGGCTATGGCAAGTCGCTGAAATGGGTGCTCAATCATACCCGTCTGGTGGGCGTGGTGCTGCTTGGCACCATTGCGCTGAATATCTGGCTGTATATCTCGATCCCGAAAACCTTCTTCCCGGAGCAGGACACCGGCGTACTGATGGGTGGGATACAGGCTGACCAGAGTATTTCGTTTCAGGCGATGCGCGGTAAGTTGCAGGACTTCATGAAAATTATCCGTGACGATCCGGCGGTGGATAATGTCACCGGCTTTACCGGCGGTTCACGGGTGAACAGTGGAATGATGTTTATCACCCTTAAACCACGCGGCGAGCGGAGCGAAACGGCCCAACAGATTATCGATCGCTTGCGTAAAAAACTGGCTAAAGAACCGGGAGCGAATCTGTTCCTGATGGCGGTACAGGATATTCGCGTTGGCGGACGTCAGGCTAACGCCAGTTACCAGTACACGTTGTTATCCGACGACCTGGCGGCACTGCGCGAATGGGAGCCGAAAATCCGCAAAAAACTGGCGACATTGCCAGAGCTGGCTGATGTTAACTCCGATCAGGAAGATAATGGCGCGGAGATGAACCTTATTTACGATCGCGACACCATGGCGCGATTGGGAATTGACGTGCAAGCCGCCAACAGCCTGTTAAATAACGCCTTCGGTCAGCGGCAAATCTCGACCATTTACCAGCCGATGAACCAGTACAAAGTGGTGATGGAAGTGGATCCGCGCTATACCCAGGACATCAGTGCACTGGAAAAAATGTTCGTTATCAATAACGAAGGAAAAGCGATCCCGCTGTCGTATTTCGCTAAATGGCAACCGGCGAACGCTCCACTGTCGGTGAATCATCAGGGATTATCGGCGGCCTCGACCATTTCGTTCAACCTGCCGACCGGGAAATCGCTCTCGGACGCCAGTGCGGCGATCGATCGCGCAATGACCCAGCTTGGTGTGCCTTCGACGGTGCGCGGCAGTTTTGCCGGAACAGCGCAGGTGTTCCAGGAGACGATGAACTCACAGGTGATCCTGATTATCGCCGCCATCGCCACGGTATATATCGTACTGGGTATCCTTTACGAGAGTTATGTGCATCCACTGACGATTCTCTCCACCCTACCCTCGGCGGGCGTCGGAGCGCTGTTGGCACTGGAGCTGTTCAATGCCCCGTTCAGCCTAATTGCGCTGATAGGGATCATGTTATTAATCGGCATCGTGAAGAAAAACGCCATTATGATGGTCGATTTTGCGCTTGAAGCCCAACGGCACGGTAACCTGACGCCGCAGGAAGCTATTTTCCAGGCCTGTCTGCTGCGTTTTCGCCCGATTATGATGACTACCCTGGCGGCGCTGTTTGGTGCGCTGCCGCTGGTATTGTCGGGCGGTGACGGCTCGGAGTTGCGGCAACCATTGGGGATCACCATTGTCGGCGGTCTGGTCATGAGCCAGCTTCTGACGCTGTATACCACGCCGGTGGTGTATCTCTTTTTCGACCGTCTGCGGATGCGTTTTTCGCGTAAACCTAAACAAGCGGTAACCGAGTAAATGACAGATCTTCCCGACAGCACCCGCTGGCAATTGTGGATTGTGGCTTTCGGCTTCTTTATGCAGTCGCTGGACACCACCATCGTTAACACCGCGCTTCCCTCAATGGCGCAAAGCCTCGGGGAAAGTCCGTTGCATATGCACATGGTCATTGTCTCTTATGTACTGACCGTGGCGGTGATGCTGCCCGCCAGCGGCTGGCTGGCGGACAAAGTCGGCGTGCGCAATATTTTCTTTACCGCCATCGTGCTGTTTACTCTCGGTTCACTGTTTTGCGCGCTTTCCGGCACGCTGAACGAACTGTTGCTGGCACGCGCGTTACAGGGCGTTGGCGGCGCGATGATGGTGCCGGTCGGCAGGTTGACGGTGATGAAAATCGTACCGCGCGAGCAATATATGGCGGCGATGACCTTTGTCACGATGCCCGGTCAGGTCGGGCCGCTGCTTGGCCCGGCGCTCGGCGGTCTGCTGGTGGAGTACACATCGTGGCACTGGATCTTTTTGATCAACATTCCGGTGGGGATTATCGGTGCGATCGCCACACTGATGTTAATGCCAAACTACACCATGCAGACACGGCGCTTCGATCTCTCCGGCTTTCTGTTGCTGGCGGTTGGCATGGCGGTCTTAACCCTGGCGCTGGATGGCAGTAAAGGTACAGGTTTATCGCCGCTGGCGATTGCTGGCCTGGTCGCAGTTGGCGTGGTAGCACTGGTGCTTTATCTGCTGCACGCCCAAAATAACAACCGCGCCCTGTTCAGTCTGAAACTGTTCCGCACTCGTACCTTTTCGCTGGGCCTGGCGGGGAGCTTTGCCGGACGTATTGGCAGTGGCATGTTGCCCTTTATGACACCGGTTTTCCTGCAAATTGGCCTCGGTTTCTCGCCGTTTCATGCCGGACTGATGATGATCCCGATGGTACTCGGCAGCATGGGAATGAAGCGAATTGTGGTACAGGTAGTGAATCGCTTTGGTTATCGTCGGGTACTGGTGGCGACCACGCTGGGCCTGTCGCTGGTCACCCTGTTGTTTATGACTACCGCTCTGCTGGGCTGGTACTACGTTTTGCCGTTCGTCCTGTTTTTACAAGGAATGGTCAACTCGACACGTTTCTCCTCCATGAACACCCTGACGCTGAAAGATCTCCCGGACAACCTCGCGAGCAGCGGCAACAGTCTGCTGTCGATGATTATGCAATTGTCGATGAGTATTGGCGTCACCATCGCCGGGCTGTTGCTGGGACTTTTTGGTTCGCAGCATGTCAGCGTCGACAGCGGCACCACACAAACCGTCTTTATGTACACCTGGCTTAGCATGGCGTTTATCATCGCCCTTCCGGCGTTTGTCTTTGCCAGAGTGCCGAACGATACGCATCAAAATGTGGCTATTTCACGGCGAAAAAGGAGCGCGCAATGAAGTTCTGGCGACCCGGTATTACCGGCAAACTGTTTCTGGCGATTTTCGCCACCTGCATTGTCTTATTGATCACGATGCACTGGGCGGTACGTATCAGTTTTGAGCGCGGCTTTATCGATTACATCAAGCATGGTAATGAACAACGGCTGCAAATGCTCGGCGATGCGCTGGGTGAGCAGTACGCCCAGCACGGGAACTGGCGCTTCCTGCGTAATAACGATCGCTTTGTATTTCAGATCCTACGTTCACTGGAGCATGATAACAACGAAGATAAGCCCGGCCCCGGTATGCCACCACACGGCTGGCGCACGCAATTTTGGGTGGTTGATCAAAATAATAAAGTGCTGGTTGGCCCGCGAGCACCAGTTCCACCCGACGGCACACGGCGGCCCATTATGGTCAATGGTGCGGAAGTTGGCGCGGTGATCGCCTCCCCTGTTGAACGACTGACCCGTAATACTGATATCAATTTTGACAGACAACAGCGGCAAACCAGTTGGCTGATTGTGGCTTTATCTACCTTATTAGCGGCGCTGGCGACATTCCCACTGGCGCGCGGTTTGCTGGCTCCGGTAAAACGACTGGTGGATGGCACGCACAAACTGGCAGCGGGTGATTTCACTACTCGCGTAGCCCCCACCAGCGAAGATGAGTTGGGCAGACTGGCAGAGGATTTCAATCAACTCGCCAGCACACTGGAGAAAAACCAGCAGATGCGCCGCGATTTTATGGCCGATATTTCTCATGAACTGCGCACGCCTTTAGCAGTACTGCGCGGCGAACTGGAAGCCATTCAGGATGGTGTGCGTAAATTCACGCCGGAGACGCTGGCTTCTTTACAGGCAGAAGTCGGTACACTGACAAAACTGGTTGACGATCTCCATCAGTTGTCGATGTCTGATGAAGGCGCTCTCGCCTATCAAAAAGCACCGGTAGATTTGATCCCACTGCTGGAAGTGGCGGGAGGCGCATTTCGCGAACGATTCGCCAGCCGTGGCCTGAAATTGCAATTTTCCCTGCCAGACAGTATTACCGTATTTGGCGATCGCGATCGTTTAATGCAGTTGTTCAATAACTTACTGGAAAACAGCCTGCGCTACACTGACAGCGGCGGCAGCCTGAAAATCTCTGCCGAGCAGCACGACAAAACGGTGCGCCTGACCTTTGCCGACAGTGCGCCGGGTGTCAGTGACGATCAGCTACAAAAATTGTTTGAACGTTTTTATCGCACCGAAGGTTCCCGCAACCGCGCCAGCGGTGGTTCCGGGCTGGGGCTGGCGATTTGCCTGAACATTGTTGAAGCACATAACGGCCACATTATTGCCGCCCATTCGCCTTTTGGCGGGCTTAGCATTACAGTAGAGTTACCGCTGGAACGGGATTTACAGAGAGAAGTATGACCGAGTTACCAATCGACGAAAACACACCGCGTATTTTGATCGTGGAAGATGAACCGAAGCTGGGGCAGTTGCTCATTGATTATCTGCGTGCTGCGAGCTATGCGCCAACGTTGATTAGCCACGGCGATCAGGTACTGCCATATGTGCGCCAGACACCACCGGATCTGATCCTGTTGGATCTGATGCTCCCTGGCACCGATGGCCTGACGCTGTGCCGGGAAATTCGTCGTTTTTCTGACATTCCGATCGTGATGGTGACGGCAAAAATCGAAGAGATCGACCGCCTGCTGGGGTTGGAGATTGGCGCAGATGACTATATCTGCAAGCCGTACAGCCCACGGGAAGTGGTAGCGCGCGTCAAAACCATTTTGCGCCGTTGCAAACCGCAGCGTGAGTTGCAGCAACAGGATGCTGAAAGCCCGTTGATTATCGACGAAGGTCGTTTTCAGGCTTCCTGGCGCGGTAAAATGCTTGACCTGACGCCTGCAGAATTTCGTCTGCTGAAAACGCTCTCTCATGAACCAGGAAAAGTGTTCTCCCGCGAGCAGTTGCTGAACCATCTTTATGACGACTACCGCGTGGTAACCGACCGTACCATCGACAGCCACATTAAAAACCTGCGCCGCAAGCTGGAATCTCTCGACGCCGAACAGTCATTTATCCGCGCCGTTTACGGCGTCGGTTACCGCTGGGAAGCCGACGCCTGCCGCATCGTTTAACATTTTTACCTGCCGGATCTGGCCTTCAGACCAGATCCGGCAACATTATCCCACGCATAGTCAGCAAACTGACATGATCTCTCCGCCCTGGCAGGCACCAGAAAATCGCTCATATTTTAATCGGCAAACAGTCCTTTTAGATGCTGTTTTCGATACGCAATTTCAATCAAGGAGTCATTATGGCTGGTTGGTTTGAACTCAATAAGAGCATTGATAATCAATTCCGGTTTGTGCTAAAAGCGGGCAATGGTGAGACTATCCTCACCAGCGAGCTGTATACCTCAAAAGCCTCTGCGGAAAAGGGCATCGCGTCGGTACGTAGCAACAGCCCGCAAGAAGAACGCTATGAGAAAAAAACGGCAAGCAACGGCAAATTCTATTTCAATCTGAAAGCCGCCAATCATCAAATTATCGGCTCCAGCCAGATGTACGCCACCGCGCAATCTCGTGAAACCGGAATTGCCTCCGTTAAAGCAAATGGCACAAGCCAGACGGTGAAAGACAATACGTAATTACGATGCCGGGCGTAGGTTGTTGGCGTCCGGCGCTTTACCAGTTACCCCCACAGCGCTACAATGCCCGCCCTTAAAGTGGGGGCACTCCCCTGACCGCTTCATCAGGTGAAGCGGATCTGACCTGTCATCAGAACGAGAGAATTATGTTTAAACCGGAACTCCTTTCCCCGGCGGGAACGCTGAAAAATATGCGTTACGCTTTCGCTTATGGCGCAGATGCTGTTTATGCGGGCCAGCCGCGTTACTCCCTGCGTGTGCGCAACAACGAATTCAACCACGAAAATCTTCAGCTCGGCATCAATGAAGCCCACGCACTGGGGAAAAAGTTTTATGTCGTGGTCAACATTGCACCGCACAACGCCAAGCTGAAAACCTTTATCCGTGACCTGAAACCGGTGGTGGAAATGGGGCCGGATGCGCTGATTATGTCCGATCCAGGGCTGATTATGCTGGTACGTGAGCACTTCCCGGAGATGCCAATCCACCTCTCGGTACAGGCTAACGCCGTAAACTGGGCGACGGTGAAATTCTGGCAGCAAATGGGTCTGACCCGCGTGATCCTCTCTCGCGAACTGTCACTGGAAGAGATTGAAGAGATCCGCAATCAGGTGCCGGATATGGAGATCGAAATCTTCGTTCACGGCGCGCTGTGCATGGCCTACTCCGGTCGCTGCCTGCTCTCTGGCTATATCAACAAGCGCGACCCGAACCAGGGCACCTGCACCAACGCCTGCCGCTGGGAGTACAACGTCCAGGAAGGGAAAGAAGATGACGTTGGCAACATCGTACACAAGTACGAGCCGATTCCGGTGCAAAATGTTGAGCCGACGCTGGGTATCGGCGCGCCAACCGACAAAGTGTTTATGATCGAAGAAGCCCAGCGTCCGGGCGAGTATATGACCGCGTTTGAAGATGAGCACGGCACTTACATCATGAACTCGAAAGATCTGCGCGCCATCGCCCATGTTGAACGCCTGACCAAAATGGGCGTGCATTCGCTGAAAATCGAAGGCCGTACCAAATCTTTCTACTATTGCGCACGCACCGCGCAGGTTTACCGTAAAGCTATCGATGACGCCGCTGCGGGCAAACCGTTCGATACCAGCCTGCTGGAAACTCTGGAAGGTCTGGCGCATCGTGGCTATACCGAAGGTTTCCTGCGTCGTCATACTCACGACGATTATCAGAACTACGAATACGGTTATTCAGTTTCTGACCGCCAGCAGTTTGTTGGTGAGTTTACCGGTGAGCGCAAGGGGGACCTCGCGGCGGTAGCGGTGAAAAATAAATTCTCCGTTGGCGACAGCCTTGAGCTAATGACGCCGCAAGGCAACATTAACTTTACCCTTGAGCACATGGAAAACGCCAAAGGTGAAGCTATGCCGGTCGCACCAGGCGATGGTTATACTGTGTGGCTCCCGGTGCCGCAGGATCTTGAGCTAAATTACGCGCTGCTGATGCGTAATTTCTCCGGGGAAACCACGCGTAACCCCCACGGTAAGTGATTAATTTCGATTATTTTTCCCGGATGGAAAATTCTTAGAAACCGATCACATACAGCTGCATTTATTAAGGTTATCATCCGTTTCGCTGAAAAACATAACCCATAAAATGCTAGCTGTACCAGGAACCACCTCCTTAGCCTGTGTAATCTCCCTTACACAGGCTTATTTTTTACGCGTAATACAATGAAATAAAAGGATTTATTTCTGGTCACGTCCACACATTGACCACATCGACAAAAAAGCCCCTCGACTGAGGGGCTTCCTGTTTGTAATTACATCCACATAATTTGCTGCCCTGACGGCAACGGGTGCGGTCTTACGGCGTGGACTTCTCCCGGCTTCACGATGTATCGCTGTACCGACTCATAAGTGATGAACGTGGCGCTGCAATTCACGTTCTGACACTGGTGATAACGCTCTTTTGTCGTGTCAGTGATATAGCGGCTTGTACGCGCATGTGCGGCATGCTGGCATAAAGGACAATGAAACATCGCGAGCACCTCTTCCGGTTTTGTTGATGGTGCCATTTTAGTTAATTTATTCTTATAAAACAAACAGATAAAATAAAAACATCACTCATCATCTTCTGTTTCGTACTCCACATCAGAAAGCCTGACCTCAAGCTCCAAGGACGTCGTGAAGCCGCTATTATTCAGAAAATGTGTCACCTTAGTGATTGTCCAGTCCTGCTCGTCTATGACGCGCTTAAAGCCTGACACTTTAACCGGTGTTTCCGTGTAAATATCAGCACGACCGGTAGCCAGACTGATGGAGAACTCCGCAACGCCCCGTTGCAGCTTATCCCACTTCGCCTGAGCGGCGCGCATGGCCTGCGCTTTCGTGGCATATACCGTGGTCAGGGCAAAAACGTTGTCAGCCTCACCGGCCATGTATTCACCTTCACGCGCTTCCGGTACTTTAGGCGCTTTCTTCTGCCTGACCGGTTTCGCTTTCGGGTGCTCCAGTGCGCGCAGGTGTTTCTCTTTCTTTTTGCGTTTCAGTTTTACCTTCTGCTTTTGCGGTTTCGGGTCTTTGGTGTGTAACCACTTTGCCGTTACGCCGGTATAGGCTCCACGGTCAGCAATCGCAAAATGATGACGGTCACCGTCGCTGCGGGTGATGGTAATCTGCGGGATTTTTTTACCGCTGACCGTCACCCCCTGCCCCGCTTTGAGAAACAACAGTTTTCCCATTTTTACCGACACCTCACCGCCGTTGCGTTCAGCAAGGCGGGTCAGGAATTTCGCATCAGACTCCTGCGACTGGTCGATGTGCGGGATTTTAATTCCGGCCAGTGACGGAGCGACACTGGCTTCCAGCCTGTTACGGGAGGCTATCGCCTCAACAATCGCACCGAGCGTGGTGTCATGCCATGAGCCTTCCCGGCGGGAATTGAGCGTCCCGCGGAAATCTGCACTCCGGGCGCGGATGGTAACCACATCCGGTGCGCCCCGGTGTTCAACCTCATCAACGGTGAATTTCCCTTTGCATACCAGGGCAAAACCTTTCCAGCCGATATACACCGTCAGGACAGCGCCACGAACCGGCAGCCCGACCTGCCCGTCGGCATCGTTCAGTTCAATATCAAGCTGGTCAGCCTCAAAGCCCCGGTTATCCGTCAGGGTCATGCTCATCAGACGGTCACTGATATTGCCGGTAATATCCCTGCTGTCGAGCATCAGCATGTAATCCGGCGTCAGCGTACTGCCTGCATCAAATGTCAGCGCATCCAGCATTATCCCGCCCCCGTCATCCCCGTGAATTTAGTCGCCATACTGCCAGCCTTACCGATGAGCGATTCCGCCTGTTTACCGATATCGCCATAAAGCGCGGCCAGTGATTCATCAACGCGGGTGAGTGACAGCGTAAAATCAATTTTCCGGGGTGTGCCGTCTGCAAAGAAAATACTCCCTGTTTCACTCACCCTGCTGATGACATACATGCCGTAAATCATGCCTGTGCCATCCAGCAACGGCCACGCCCGGCCTTCCTCTGCCATCAGTCTGAGCGTGGTCATCGTCAGCTTGCCGCCGGTCAGTTCGGGATAAAGCACACCGGCAAGCGTCATGTTTTCCTCACCAACGCCGAGAAACTGGTAGGCATCCCGTTTACCGATACGGGAATTTGACGGCCAGCGATAATCTGATTCACGCTGCATGGTCTGGTGTGGCAGCGTCTGGCGCATAAAAACAAACATACCTAACGCGAGCATCATTTTTCGTCACCTCCTTAACCGTCATGCATCATGCTGGCACGGGCGCGCGCACGTTTATCCCGCTCGTATTTTTCGAGCGCATCCTGTAACTGGCGGTCAAGCTGTGTCCCCGGTGCAGTACCACCCGTCAGGCTGATGTGATATTCGTTTTTACTCTGGTCCACATAAGAGCGGCCAGCCGGTGCCGTGACCGGCTGATAAGCCTGATAACCTGCATAAGAGCTGGTCGCCGGAATATAACCACCGCTGCCATACGTGGCGGCTTGAGTTCTGGCGGCGGTCTGGTCAAGTGTGTCTGACTCTTTGTTGATAACACCGAGTTTTTCCAGTACCCAGTCAATACCACTGCGCAGTTTGTTGAACGCATTAAGCGGCAGCATCAGCGCGTCAGCCAGTGCCTGCCCGAACATGACGCCCGTGTCACGGCAACGGTTCAGGGTGTCCTGGGTAGCTTTGACCGGGGCAATCAGGTTTTTAAACCACTGCCACGCGGCCTGTAACTTTTCGCCCAGCCAGTCAAACACCGGCTTAAGTGGCGTGAACAGTTCCCCCACCGGCGCAAATGCCGCTTTCAGCCCTTCAACCACACCGCCAAAGAATGCGCTGACAGGCTCCCAGTATTTACGGATAAGTAACGCCCCGGCGACAATGGCGACCACCACGGTCACAACCGGCCAGCTAATCGCCCCGATGGCCGTCATAACAGCACTGCCAACCGTCGTGAAGATTGCTCCCATTGCGCCTGCTGCCGCGATGATGGCATTGATGCCGGTGATAACCGGCCAGGCTACGAGGCCAATGGCACCGATGACACCAATCAGTGCCAGTGCACCACCGACAATGATGCCGATGGTTGACGCCAGTGATTTGTTTTTCTGTATCCAGCCGTCGAGTTTTAACACATACTTTGTGGCCGTCTGCGTGAGCTTACGCAGTGCGCCTTCCTGCTGGTCAAACAGGTCAGTCCCCACCGCCTCATAAGCGGACTGAAACTCCTTAAAGTCACCGCCGAGGTTGTCCTGCATGATATTTACCAGCTCGGCGGTCTTCCCGTCTGAGGCTTTAAACGCAGCGGTCAGTTTGTCCAGCTTTCCAGTTGAGGCGGCAGTCATCAGCACGGCGGCGGCTGAGCTGGCCTCCTCCCCGAAAATAGTTTTCATGTATTCAGCCTGCTGGGCAGTACCGAGCCGGTTTTTCTCAAAACTGGCCTGCATTTCTTTCAGAATGGTAAATACTGGTCGAGTATTCCCTTTACTGTCTGAGGTTTTCACGCCAAGCTCTTTCAGTGCATCCCATGCTTTTCCCGTCGGTGCCTGCAGGCGGCTTAACACGGCACGGCTTCCCGTCCCCGCCATTGAACCGGTAATTTTTGCATCATGCAGCGCCCCGACCATTGCGGCGGTTTCTTCAATGCTGACACCAGCATTTTTTGCCACAGGTGCGGCATAGGTCAGCGCATCGCTCATACCATCAAAATCGGCGGCGGTTTTGTTCATCGTCATGGAGAGAACATCCCCGATATGAGCGACCTTATCGTTTGAAAGCTGAAAGGCGGATTTCATCCCCATCAGCAGGGCGGCGTTTTCTTCCATCGTGCGACGGTTCGCCAGCGCCATATTCAGCGTGACCGGCGTTGCCGCCTGAATGGCATCAACATCCCCACCGGCTTTCGCAATAATAATCTGCGCACCGGCTGCATCATCTGCCGAGGCTGCGGTATTGTCGCCGAGCTGGCGCGCCTGCTTGCGTAGTGCAGCCATTTCGGCGGAGTCTTTTGCCACACCGAGCACAGCCTGCAATTCTGAGTTTTTCTGCGCAAACTCATAACCGGGCATCAGCAACTTAACTCCGGCCATCGTTCCCGCAGCAGCAATCCCCACACCGGCAGCGCCCACTGAGGCCATATTTCCGGCCAGTTCCTTTCCGGCCTGATAACGCTGTTTTACTGCGTTAAGTTTTGCCTGTTGTGCACTGACACGCGCCAGCGCGTCACGCTGACGGTTAAGCTGGGCGGTGGTTTCACTGATACGGTTTTTCAGTCCCTGCTCATCATGTGCAAGATTGCGGGTATTAATTCCCACAGCGGCCAGTTCCCGCTGCTGGCGTTTAACGGAATCTGTCAGGCGGTTATATTTCGCCTGTAAGTCCTCCGCCGCACGCTTTGCGGATTCCAGCACTTTCGCCTGAGCACGGGTCGGACGTTCGGTGTTTTTAAACTGTGTGGCAAGGGCTTCGGCTTCCTGCCGTGCCTTTTCAAGTGCATGACCAGTCACGGCGAGCTGTGCACTGGTCTTGCGGAATCCCTCAATACGGGATGCGTGACCGTTCAGCTCGCGCAGTGATTTTTGTGTTTCCCGGATATCCCCCGACAGCGACTTACTCGCTGTGCGGATGGATTTAAACGGGCGGGATGCCTGGTCAACAGCCCTGAGCAATACCTGTAATTTTACATTGTTACTCATTCGTGTTTCCGCTTCGCCGGAGCGCCTTTTCGCGCCATGTGATGAGTTCGGTCAGGCTCATGGGATACAGTTCTGATGGCGGCCAGTGAAATATCACTGCCACATCAGCCATCAGGTCATCGACCGAGAGATTTTTTGGAAACGTTACTGCACCGAGTTCGGCGACAAAAAACCGACCACCTTACCGGCCAGCGCCACAAGGTCAGGCAGTTCCAGCGCGGCGACTTCCTGCTCGGTCAGCATCGGTGCCGTCATGCGCGGCAGCACCTTAATCAGTGCATCGACTTCGGAGTTTGCAACCGCAGCCAGACTGACGCCGCGCAGCGTCCCGGCATTGGGTTTCATCAGCGTGACCTGTTCGATGACCTGCTCACCACGCTTGACCGGATTGTCCAGGGTAATCACATTTTCTTTGTTCATGGTTTTCTCACTTCTGAATCGGGGTTAACCGGTCAGCCAGGCTGACCGGATGAAAATCACAGGCCGATATTGCGGCGGTGTTGCTCCAGCCGGTCGACGCCGTTTACCTTCTCAATCATGTTGATGGTGTCAATTTCGACCAGCTCCTTACCGTCCATCGTCAGCCGGAAATAAGTGCAGACCACGGAGATTTTCGACTCGGTGTCTTCTCCCTGTTTCCCCTCGCCGGTGTCGATTTCTTTCTGACGTCCACGCATGACCACCTCGACGGCCACCGTTTCGCCGGTATCGTCGCGCTGGTAAGAGCCTGCAAAACGAATCGGCACAGCATCCACACCGGTTGCGGCGTAAAGCTCCCAGATAACCGAATCCGGGAAGCCCCCGAGCGACCACTCCATTGACAGCGCATCGTCATCAAGGCCGAGGTCTACCGGTGCGCTGCCGTTCATCCCCGCGCCGCGATAATTTTCGAGCTTACGGGTCAGTTTTGGCAGCGTGACGGACTTTGCAACGCCCTGATAGCTGTAGCCGTTCAGAAAGACATTCATGCATTTGAGTTTGCGCGGCATTGCCATCGGTCAGGCTCCTTAATTGCTGTTAACCGAGGTGACCAGATTTGCCAGGTATTTATCGGTGATACGCTGGCGCAGGGTCAGGTTTTCGAGAGGAGGCACCGGGGTATAGTCGTAGTCGATATACAGTTTTCCGGCCTTGAGGGTTTCCGCATCGTTGGATTCTTCGCTGAACCAGCAGATCGCATCCACGATATAGCCGTTTGTTTTCAGCTCACGGAATTTGGCATTGATGCCGTCAACGATGTCGCGAATCAGCGTTGCGGTGATGGGCTTATCCACCGCCCACATGTGCGCCTCAGCCATCGTGTCGGCCAGCACCTGCGCGGTGCGGGTGTAGTTTTCAAAGAGGAACAGCGGGTCATCCGAGCAGGTACGGTTACCCCAGAAGCGGAAACCGTCACGGCGAATCAGCGTTGTGACACCTGACTCGTTCAACAGGTCAGCATCGGTGCCGGACTCCTGCAAATCCCAGAATACAGAGGCACTGATGCCGGTAACACCGTTTACCCCGACATTGGACAGCGTTTTATGCCAGCCCTGCTCCTGGTCGATTTTAGCGCGCAGCCCCAGCGCACGGGCGGTGGCATACGCGGTGGCGGTGGTGCTGCTGACCGTATCCCATGCGAGGAAATCCGGCCAGATGACCATCAGCTCACGCTGGCTGAAATTCTGGCGGTAGGCTTTCACCTCGGAAATGGTTTTACAGCCCCATGCGCTGATATACCCGAAAGCGCGCAGCTTCTGACAGACTGATGCCAGTGCAACAGCCACCTCTTTGGTATCCAGTCCCGGCACGCCGAGAATACGCGGTTTAACACCGGTTACCGACTCCGCCGCCAGCAGGGCTTTCAGCCCGGTGTACTGACCGTTTTCGTCAGTGGTGCCGATGATATTGGAAACGGTCTGCGCGAGTTTCGTTTCCTCGTCGTCGCCGGTGCCGTCTTCCACACGCACGACAACAGTGACCGGTTTTGACTGGTCGGCGATAGCCTGCAACGACGCCGCCAGCGTGCCTTTTTTACCGGCCTTTGCAATTGCGCTCTGTACATTGGTAATCAGCACCGGTTTATTGACGGGGAAGGTTTCCGCATCCGCATCACTGGCCGTGCAGACCATGCCGACAATGGCCGTGGATACGGTGGAAATGACGCGGGTGCCGTCGTTAATCTCCAGCACCTGCACGCCGTGATGATAGTCACTCATCCGTTTAACTCCGTGGTTAATGGGTGCAACTATTTTCTGTTGTGCGAAGCATGAGACGCTATTTGACCTGGCTGGGCAGTGGATGAAACAACAGATAAAGAAAAAGTGGGCAACTTGCCCGCCTCTATTTATTGCGGTATACCCAGCCATTCAGGATTTGTTGCTACTCATAATTACCTGCAAAGAAACAAAGAAAAGATGAAAATACAAGCTGTCTGGTACAAAGAAATCCATCAGACTTCCAACACCCCATACATGTGCCCCCACCACGGTATGCTGCTCCGCTTCCCTTTGCGGATATTTTCTATCCATCGATTTTCAGCCAGGATATGCACGTGCGCGATGAAGAATGTCACACTACTATTGCCTTGTAAGCCCAGTTCCCGGTAAGAATAGCAACCAGCATCTGCGCTGCTACAGCACAAAGCGAGTGTATATTTGGGGGGAATATCCTTCATAAACTGTTCGACGAAACCACGCTGTGGTTTCTCTTGTTATCAAACCGAGTGGCATTATCACTAGTTTTACTAAATTACCAACTTCACTGTGAATGATATGCATGATAGAATCAGAAAATTAAATTATACAGATCTTAATCAATTCCGCGTTTTATGCCCGTTGCTTCCACGGGCTTTTTTTAAAAAATCACCTAAAATAAATAATTATATTCACTTTTATTCTAATACAGAATAGAATATGAAATCGTCAATTTGTACCATTAATTTTCAAATCTTCCCCGCCTTCGAGAGAATGCGGGGCTTTTTACATGAGTACAACTTCACATTAACTATTTTTATACTTATAATTTGCTTTGCTTAAAAATGTTCAAAATGTACGCCAACATATTTAATTATGCTGATTTTATCACCAACAAAACTATCACCATGCAAACAATCCCTCGTGTTAGTTATACTGCAATGCATTGCAGCATGATGTGCTGATGACTTCATTAAATCATGTCACAATGTTCAGATATAATGCTTCATGTTATGAGATAGCATTCTGAATATTCATAAACATTATTAACGTTAGAGGTTGCATAATGAAAACTGATATCACTGCCATGTCTGAAAATATAGTTGGATTCTTTGAGAAAACAACACTACGTGACCACATCAAAAAAACATGGCTATACAATGAAAACTGCTTCGTTATTGACTTCGAATATAAAGGGGTGAAATTTGCATTAGATTTCACAGCCAGCCAGCCAGCCAGCCAGCCAGCCAGCCAGCCAGCCAGCCAGCCAGCCAGGTGTGAATGTGGATTTTGTACTACGAAATAATTGCCCTTATTATACTATAAAAGGCAACACTAAAAAAGAAAACATTTCATCTTCTGCTGTTTTAACAACAGCCCTGCATACTTCTCTTCTAAAAATCACAACGGTAATTAATGAAATTAATTCTATTTATCCCTTTGATGTCTCAGTTGTTATTCCGGTTCACAACCGAGAAACCCTTATTCTCGAATGCATTAAATCTTTAAACAATCAGACTATAGATAAAAATTGTTTTGAAGTTATTTTCATTGATGACTGTTCCACTGACAGGAGCATTGCCGCCATTGAATATAACATTTCGAGAGAAATAAATTATCGTATTATCCGTAGAGCAGTTGGTTCAGGGAATGCATCAGCGCCGCGAAATGAGGGAATAAAATCCGCAAAAGGTCGCTATGTGTTTTTCTTAGACTCTGATGATTCCATTCACTCTGACTTACTGTCCGATGGTATTCAGATGGCTTATAAAAACAATAGTGACATTGTATATTTCAAGCAGGTTTCCTCTACAGGGAGAGGGGTTCCTGTACGCCCATTTAAGGCAGACACGAATAAAGCAGATATTATAAAAAACCATCTTTTTAGATCATTAAAAATCTTCAAGTTCTTTAAAAGAGAGTTGCTAATCAATAACAACATCTTATTTAACCCATCAATTTCAGTCTATGAGGATATGCTTTTTTCTTGCCAGAGCCTAACTGTAGCTAATACGATATCTATACTGGCAAGAAAGGGCTACTACTCTCTGAATCGCCATGAAGAACCACATCTATCTAAAACATCTTTCTCCATTAAACAAAGAGCCTTGGTATTACAAACAGGTTTGATTTATATCTTATCAAGCAATAAAAATGAAGCAGAAATAGTAAAAATGTTTAATGCATGGCTGGTTATTTGCGTTGAGCACTTGGCATCCATATTATCCAAAAAAAGTTTAACAACTAATGAGAAGTCTCACGTTTTTAACTTGATACATAAATCACTCTTACCATATACAGGGCTTGTAAATGAGCCCCAAATATATCCCGCACAAAGAGAGCTTGTCAGTTGCTTAATCTGTGGAGATTATTCTTCTTTTTGCGAAAAAATATAAAAACACTTAACTACAGATACTCCTAACTTTGTATCTGACGCCCCTCACCCTAAATTAAGGGTGAGGGGCAAAAAAAATAATTATTTGATGTTATATTTATATGCCATCACATCTTTTAACTCCAGTTGTTACGGGGAGGACAGTGACTCGTATCAACTAAAGTTTGATCTGTAGATAACACTATTTTAAGCAGATACTCATTAAGGCTTGTTTATTCTGAAGTCTCCAACTTCATCAAACGACGATTTAAGTCAACAAAGCGTTCCATTAACAAATCCACCTGGCTGACAACAGCACGTAGACACCACCAGAGAAGCTCCTCTTTCCGGAAGCGATAACGGCTTCCTGCTTCGG
>ENA-OWPJ01000220-OWPJ01000220.1-human-gut-metagenome-genome-assembly--contig:-NODE-220-length-73081-cov-12.3283_pt1 | contig 73081 bp, 67 predicted proteins | sample MGYA00248264_ERZ651846 | MGnify/ENA primary metagenome ERZ651846 (study PRJEB26924, sample SAMEA4378271) | human gut metagenome | biome: human gut; feature: human-associated habitat; material: faeces...
TGGCGGATGTGTACCGCTATTTTGAAAAGCTGGAGACCGGCTATATGGATGTGATCCGGGACAGCATTGAAAGCCGAGCCAATGAGGTATGCAGAGAACCCGAAGAACTTAATCCCATGGTAGTTTATCTTCATTCTGCTTCATACGCGACTAAGCATGGAGAAACAGACGCATACTGGCTTTCTGACCAGGCGAATTTTTCCTGCAAAGTTGCCATTGAGCAGGCGATCAGTGCCCATTATAGGGATAATAGGCTGGATACTGCTTCTGCGGTGCAAGAGATTTTGGAGGAATTTGGAGCAGAGCGGCTGAACTTTATTCTCGCCAATACCATTCAGCATAAGGATGCAGATGGGCGGATTTCTCGTGATAACAAAGCATGGGCAAAGACCATTCCAATGCCGGAGGATAGTGCCACTTCCCAGCAATGTGCCGATCTGATAGTGGATCGAGTCAATCCGGGACTGGTGGATCTGTTTACAAGACAGGCTCGAAAGACCGTTCAGGAGAAAGAAAAAGGCTCTGTCCTGCAAAAGCTCAAACAGGAGCTGCCTGTCCATAAGCCTGCCGCCCCGAAGAAACAGGGCCCGGAGAGATAACTATGGCAAAGCGTAAGAGGGATATGCAATTAAACTTTAGAGTTTCATCGGAGGAGCTTGCTGTGATTGAGCAAAAAATGTCTCAGCTTGGAACCTCAAACCGTGAAGCCTATCTAAGAAAAATGGCACTGGATGGGTATGTGGTCAAGCTGGAACTGCCGGAATTAAAAGAGCTGGTCTCTCTGATGCGCCGAAGCAGCAACAATTTGAATCAGCTGACCCGTAAAGTGCATGAGACAGGGCGGGTTTATGATGCTGACTTGGAGGATATATCCCAGCGGCAGGAACAGTTATGGGAGGGGGTGAAGGAAATCCTTACCCAACTTTCCAAACTTTCATAACAGGGATAGGTACTCCATTTGCGGAGGGAGGAAAGGCGTTTCTTCGCCGCACCTCCCTCCGCTTTTTCTTTTTGCCGGTATCCTTGTCTTTTGACTGTCCATACCGGATAATATGAAATAGAATAGCAGTGTAGCAAAGGAGTGAAAACAGATGCTGACCTTTGAAAAAGTGTTGGAGATTTTTGCGGACTATCTGGCCGCAGACGAGACCATCGAAGTTTATATCAGCTGTCACGGATGTGTAAGGGTTGAGTTTGGCCAAGACTTTCACTATTGCACCGGCGAGGTGTGCCATACTCCCAAGGAACTGTTCGACCTCTTAGCCGATGATTACCGGACTTATGTAGAGATTGAACTGACCAAAGGCAAACGGGAGCTTACGGAAGATGATGTAAAGGAAGCGGATGCCCTATGCAAACGGTATCTGGACCGCTGGAAGGAGGAACTGGAATGAAGATTTTGAAATGCCTGCTGATGATCGTAACTGCACCGGTCATTTTGGTGCTGACGCTTTTTGTCTGGCTCTGCACGGGGCTGATCTACATATCCGGTCTGGTGCTTGGCCTGCTCAGCATTGTGATTGCTCTGCTTGGCGTGGCTGTGCTGATTGCCTACTCCCCACAGAATGGTGTAATCCTTTTGGTTATGGCATTTTTGATTAGCCCTATGGGACTGCCGCTGGCTGCAATCTGGCTGCTGGGCAAGGTGCAGAGTTTGAAATTTGCGATCCAGGATAAGGTGTATGGATAAAGAAACAGGATGTCAGATTTAACATCCTGTCTTTACAAAATCGGAAGTGAAACTGCAATATTTTCGGAAGTCAAAAAGGTTAAAAGAACGCGGTCTGCTACGACAGGCCGTTTTCTTTTCGGAAAGGAGGTCTGACCTATGGCAACCACAAGAATCATGCCGCTTCATGTCGGCAAGGGCCGCACAGAAAGTCGGGCGATCAGTGACATCATCGACTATGTGGCCAATCCAAAGAAAACAGATAACGGCAGGCTCATTACCGGCTATGCGTGTGACAGCCGGACTGCGGATGCAGAGTTTCTTCTGGCAAAGCGGCAGTACATTGCCGCTACCGGACGAGTTCGCGGTGCGGATGATGTGATTGCCTATCATGTGCGCCAGTCCTTCCGCCCCGGTGAGATCACTCCGGAAGAAGCAAACCGGCTGGGTGTGGAATTTGCCAAGCGTTTTACCAAAGGCAATCATGCCTTTGTGGTCTGCACTCACATAGACAAGTCGCACATTCATAATCACATTATCTGGTCATCGGTCAGCTTAGAATATGATCGGAAATTCCGAAACTTTTGGGGCAGCACCAAGGCAGTCCGACAGTTAAGTGACACCATCTGCATCGAAAACGGACTGTCCATTGTGGAGAATCCGAAACCTCACGGAAAGAGCTATAACAAATGGCTGGGCGATCAGGCAAAGCCCTCTCACCGAGAGCTGCTACGGGTGGCGATTGACAACGCATTATCACAAAGTCCTATTGACTTTGAAGAACTGCTGAAGTTGCTGCAAGAGTCCGGCTGTGAGGTATCAAAGCGCGGAAAATCGTATCGTCTGAAGCTCCCCGGTTGGGAGAAAGCCGCCCGCATGGACAGCCTGGGCGAAGGATATGGATTGGAAGATTTACAGGCAGTTCTCTCCAGGAAGAAAGCGCATACCCCACGAAAGAAAACAGTCACAAAGGCAGAGCCGCCGAAGGTCAATCTGCTGGTGGACATTCAGGCAAAATTGCAGGCAGGAAAAGGTGCTGGCTATGCTCGATGGGCTAAAGTTTTCAATCTGAAGCAAATGGCACAGACCATGAATTACTTGTCAGAGCATAACCTGCTGGAGTATGCGGTTTTGGAAGAAAAGGCTGCGGCTGCCACGGCACATCACAATGAGCTTTCGGCGCAGATCAAAGCGGCTGAAAAGCGCATGGCAGAGATCGCTGTTCTGCGTACTCACATCGTAAATTATGCCAAGACCCGTGAGGTTTATGTGGCATACCGCAAGGCGGGTTACTCTAAGAAATTCCGGGAGGAGCATGAGGAAGAAATCCTGCTCCACCAGGCTGCTAAGAATGCTTTTGATGAGATGGGGGTCAAGAAGCTTCCCAAGGTCAAAGAGTTGCAGACAGAGTACGCGAAATTGTTGGAAGAAAAGAAAAAGACCTATGCCGAGTACCGGCGTTCCCGTGAGGAAATGCGGGAGCTTTTAACGGCAAAGGCCAATGTGGATCGGGTGCTGAAAATGGAGGTAGAACAGGATGTTGAAAAAGAAAAAGACCACGGCCAGCGATAAGCTGGTCCTGGTCAAAAGCGTTCGCAGAACGCGCAGCCACAGAATGAAATTCTGTGTTCAAAGGGGCTTGGGGGCACTGCCCTCAACAAGCAGTTTGTGGCGAAATGGATAGCCACAAGCATTGCTTGCCACAATATGCTGCGCATAAAATAAAAAAACTAACGACGGGACGCTTACTGCCTCCTATCGTTAGTTTTCTGTGTTTAAGCGACTTATAAAACCAATCAGCATAATCAGATCGTCATCTGACATCTTTCTCATTCCGTCCAAAGCCTTCTTGATAAGCTGAGGGTTATTCTCCTGTGCATCAAAAAATTGAAGCGGCGTGATTTCAAAATACTCACAGATGTTGAGAAACTGCTTCATAGACGGCATAGAACGCCCGGAAGAAATCGCCTGAATATAGCTTCTGTTCTGCCCTAACTCCATGCTCATCTGATATTCTGAAACGCCTTTTTTCAATCGTAATTCTGTGATTCGATTGCGGATAAATTCTTCGTCCATACGCTCACCTCTTTGCTCTTTTAGCATAGCAGAAAGCAATTCTTGATACTTCGTATGTGTTGTGTTATAATTTTGTAATATAACCTTTATACGCATTATTATTTGCGTTATTTTTGCTTTATATGCGTAATCAAGGCAGTTATCAAGGGTGATTTGTATGAATCAGTATGCCTGTGCCATTACCGGCCACAGACCAACAAGATTTTGCTTTGGATATAATGAGGAAGATCCTCTATGCCAAAAGCTAAAAGAATGTCTCCTGGAGCAGTTTCGGATACTCCATGACGAGAAATTTGTCCGTACTTTTTTTGTCGGCGGTGCTCTTGGTGTAGATATGTGGGCTGGAGAACAGCTGCTAACATTGAAAGCACAAACAGGATACGAGGATATTAAAATTATCGTTGTAATTCCCTTCATCGGCTATGACTCTAAATGGCCGGATCAGAGTAGACATAGATTGAAAAAGCTGATCCAAAACGCAAACGATTCTATTGTTATTTCACATTCTGCGGATGTTTCCAGTTATAAAAAAAGAAATTATTATATGGTCGATCATGCAGAGTACATCATCGGTGTGTTTGATAATCAGAAAAAGCTGCGCTCAGGCACAGCACAGACAGTCAACTATGCCTTACGAAACGGAAAAGCAATCACTCTGATCCATCCAGATACTATGGAAATAACAGCCCCTGCGCCTTAACAAATTCACAAAAATTTTTCATTGGCATTTCCAACAAAATATTTTCATTGAAGGAGTGCTGTGATATAATAAAATATAAAACTATGCTCAGAACAAATGGTGCCGCTATGAACAAATATATTGGACAGCAATTTGCTGCTTTAAGATACGAAAAAAATATTTTGGTTGTTGAAGAAACTACATCCGCTGGTGGATGCGGCTTCTTCAACGCGGCTTCTTCATGCCCTGCGTCAGCCTGTCTTTATGACAGTGCGGCGTGGGGCATTTTTTATTGTTCGGAAAGAGGTGGCCTGATATGAATTTACCAAAACGAAATAGTGCGGACGGGCGCTGTTACTGGATGAAGCTCGAGGTGCAGGAAGAACTGCAACCGCTCTTTGACCAGTGTATCCAGGATGCCATTGACGGGAGAATCACGCGGCTTGATTGCCACTGGCCGCCGGTAGTGGTCAGCAGCGAAGGCGCGCCCTTTGAGGTGTGGCAACTGCTTCGGACATGGACCGAAGCGCAGCGGGCCGAGACCCTTGACGCGGAAAAGGCCATCGCCTTCAGCGAAAACCTGCGCCGCCAGAGCCGGTGGGGTGAAATTGACCACCATCTACTTGATATGCTGCAACGGGAGCTACAGGAGAAATATTTTATCGTGACAGGCAATGAAGATGACCACTTCTGGGATCGGGAGTATTCCCTAAAACCAGGTATCCGTGCAGAGCAGGTCCCGGAGCCGCTGCTGCGTTTCGCCTGCTATGTGGCGGTGAGCTATAAGGTATATGGTATGGACTTTCAGTATCTGGACGCCAATTACCTCTTTGGATTGGTGGAGAAAGTCCGTCCGGATATGGTGAAAAAGCTGAAAGAACATGGGACCGGCAGGTTGCCGCTCAACCTGCAAAAGCGGAAAACAGAGCACTTCACCGCATCGGCCAACGATGCCTTTGCTGCAATCCGTATTACTGCCAGGGACAATACGGAGGAATGCTGCCGTGAAGTGCTGAACTACCTGTGTGAGCTTCTGGAGCAGGAGGATTTTCCCCGCAGCTATGCGGTGGAGTTCAAAGGACCGGAAAAGAGGTATCTTCCCATCACAGGTCTGCCCAAAAAGGGAGTAAACCAGCTCTTTGCCTGTGCCGTGCAGTACCCCGGCCTCCACCCCCTGATGGAACGGTACGCCCGGCTTGCCATGCGGCAATATGAGCAGTACACCAATCTCAGCGATGAGCAGTGCGCGCTCCCCGGAAGTTTTGCCGTGTTCGCTCTGGGAATGCTGGGGCAAGAGTGGCGGCAGCTGGTATGGGATTATCTCGATCTCTGTGATGATGAGCACTCCCACTTACAGGAAAAATTCCTCCGGGAGTATGTGAAACAGTTCGGATTTACCGCCGATACCGTCCCTGTATTTGTCCGTGGGGTGCTGTCCATGCAGAACATGAAGTATTCCAAGGACTATGCCGCGTGGATGGCAAACGCAGAAAGCCTGGACGCTCTGCTGGAGGCAAAAATCCACCTGTCTGAGATCGTTCCAAGCGGTTTTTCCTCCGACGAGGATGACGAGGATGACGATGATGACGAGGACGAGAAACCCGCAGAAGAAACAGAAGCCAGCCCGGAGGAAGTGCTGCAATACGCATGGGAAACGGTCTGCTATGTGATCTGGGGCAAAGCCAGCGCCAAGGGTGGTCAGAAAGTGGTGGAAGCAGCTTCGGAGGAACTGAAGGAACTTTACCGACAGATTTTTATTCCGATAACGAAGAACCTGGAAGGAAGTGGTGGCCTGCTATGAGTTTGCCGAAACGCGACGGCGTACAAGGTCGTTATTATTTGATCCAGAAACCAGATACGAATCCCGAAGTGCTGGAACACGCCGATCAGTGCATCCAGGATGTGTTGGATGGAACTGCAAAAGAAAACCATTCCGGCTATCCGGTGGTCGTTCGGAACCAAAGCGGAACGCCCTTTCTTCCCAGCCAACTCCTGGAGCGGTATCTGTCCAAACTGCCTTTGAAGGGATTCCCCTACGAGGAAGCTGTTATATTCTGCGATGCCCTACGGCGGCTGGTGGGCTGGAGGGAGATTGGCTACACCTTGGGAAAATACATCAAACACCAGGTGCAGGAGAGGTTTTTTGAGATTAGAGAGAATGAGGACTACTTTTCGCCTTTCCCACTCTGTACCGCATGGCCGGAGCTACGGCCGGAGGATGTGGACGAGAACCTACTGCGCTTTACCTGCTATGTGGCGGTCTACTATACGGTGTATGGAGCCAGCGATAATACGGTTATAACCGAACACTACCTTGATCTGGTTTCCCAGCTTCGCCCGGATATGGTGAAGCAGCTGAAAACAGCTGGCAGCGGCAAATTGCCAAAGGACATCCAGCGGCGTAAGACGGAGCATTTCACCGCATCGGCCAATGATGCGTTTGCTGCCATCCGCATCACCGCCAGGGACTCCACCGAGGAGTGCTATGCTGAAATCCTGGACTACCTGTGTGCGGTGTTGGAACAGGAGGAATTTCCCCGCAGTTACTCGGTGGAGTTCCGTGGGAAGGAAAAACTCTATCTGCCCATTCCCGGCTTGCCCAAAAAGGGCGTCAATCAGCTCTTTGCCTGTGCTGTGCAGCACCCTGATCTTCATCCGGCTATGGAGCGATACGCTCGTTTGGCTATGCGGGAGTTTGAGTGGTATCAAAACCTTGCGGATGAAGCCTGTGCGATGCCCGGCACCTTCGCCGTGTTTGCCCTGGGGCTGGAGGGAGAACCGTGGGCGCCGCTGGTGACGGAGTATCTGGATCTCTGCGACGACGAGCACTCCTCCCTGCAAGGAAAATTTCTTCATGCCTTGATTCGGAAGTTTGGGTTTCAATTATGGACACTGGGGGTATTGGTGCGGGGCGCATTATCTATGCAGTGGCTGGAGCCTGCCAGAGAATTCCGCAGCCTGATCGCCAATGGGGAAAGCCTGGATGCACTGCTGGCAGTCAAGCGCCGCTTTTCCGCTTATCTCCTGCCGGAAGAAAACGAAGACCCGAAATTCCGGGCCATCGCTTGGCAGAGCCTGCTCTGGGCCATCTGGGGGCAAGCCTCTGAAAACGGCGGCAGCAAGGTCATTAAGACGGCTCCGAAGGAACTGAAAGAGCGGTATTCTGAAATTTTTCGATCACAGGATGCGTAAAGAGATCTGCGAAATCTTTTACTACAAGGAGGCTGCCCAATGGCATTAACATTAAACTTTCGAGACATCACCCCTGAAGACACCAGAATCCTCCGTATGGTAGCACTGAGAAACGGAAAAGCGGAAGATTATCTCTGCTGCGATGTTACCAATGAGGACGGCGTAACCCAGACTACCTGGTACAGCAAAGCGGATGTGGCCCTCTGGGGCGAGGATTATATCCGGGCGCACACCACAATGGAGTACAGCGATTATACGGGATGGATCATCAGCCTGGATATGGAGCCGTGGAACGATGCACAGGCGTCGCCCGCCAACCAGGAGAAAGGGGCGTCCCTTCCCCAAATTCCCACCTGGCTGGAGGGCCATGTTAAGGAACAGGCACAAAAGCGCCTGCCCACCGTGACCCTCTGCTCCTCTGCTGGAAATGAACTGCTGGAGGTTTGGTATTACGGAGAGTTGTTCACGGTGAAGGGAGAGCCCCAACCCTATATCATAGATGGCGACGAGGCCCCTGGATTGGTGGCAGCCCGTGACCCGGAGAGCGGCGAGACATTTGTCATCTTCGACAACGGGCGGCATGGCTATAACAACCTGTTCTGCGATGAGCATGATCCGGCAGAACTGGAACACCGCCCCCTCAAGCGGTATGAAATCCCTGCCTCCAAGTTGGTGCTGGAGCTGGGCTGCGGCAACGACTATGAGAACGAAAAAGAGGACTTTGAGGTGGACGAAGCGGATACCGTAGAACTGATCAACGGTGAGCGGATGCCCTGGGAGCAGGTCAAGCGGGACGGCATCGACTACATTGCACTTTACTATGTGAATGAAAAAGGGCAACAGGTGCAGATTCTGGATGCGGAACTGGCATGAGTACAACAGGACTGTTTTGGTAGCAGAATAAGGAGAGAAGCAAAATGGAACAGGCATATTGCACCGCAGTTTTCTGGCGCGGCGGAGAAAAGATTGATCTGAATGGGCGAAAGCCGGATGCGGTACGGTGCCTATCTGTGACGGGAGAGCGGAAGGTGAATCTGTCCTTCCTGCGAGATTATCCCAATCTGGAGGAACTAACCCTAATGGAAAAGTGTGAGGGTGTAGAAGTTCTCTCCGGGCTAAAGCAGCTTCATACACTGTCCCTATGGCTGTCGGCCCCTGTTTCCTGGGACAATGTTTCTCTCCCCGGCCTGCGTGTTCTCCACCTGCGTGGGGAAAAGAATGGCGACATCACCCCACTTCTCACCAGCATTACCTATCTCCATTTGGAGGAAATGCGGAAAACGGAAGATCTTGCCGCTTTCCTGACTCCAGCGACCCGGCTTCAGAAACTCTATCTCCAGTCACTCCCAGCTGTGCAGGAACTACCGGCTCTGGATGGGCTTCCTTCCCTTTATGCCCTGAAACTCTATGAGCTGCATAAACTAAACGATTTGTCCGCCCTCTCTCACAGCCATTTGCGCTACTTTGTCGCTTCTCTGATCGGGGATAAACTCTCCGCCCAGGCGCTGGCAGATGCTGTGATGGCGATTCCCAATCTGGAGGCAGCCGCGCTCCAGCTGGCGGATCGCTCCGAGCGGCGCTATGGCGGTGTCCAAAAAGCCTTTGCCGCCGCTGGGAAGTCCCCGCTGCTGCGGGAGGAAATCAGTGCTTTGACCACATGGCTGTTGCTATGATGTAGGAAATGGGAAAAGGAGAAACTACCTATGGCAGAGTTCAAACAAATCATAGATGATGCGCTGGACATTTTGAAATTTGACGGAGCCGTACAGGACACTCTGGCGGAACTGCGAGAAAAATGGGGCGCGCAGGTCCCGGCGCTGCTGGATGAACGCTTTGATGCCGTTGGCGTTCAATATATGAAACTATCCCATGAAAAAGGGGCGGCGGCGTTGGGGCAGGAGCTGTCTGCCTTCGGCTGGGCACTGTATAACCTGGACGATGAGGACGAGTATCTGTTTGCCTTGATCCCAGAGGAAGAACGCAGCGAATGGGAACGCTACTGCAAAAAGCAGGGGCAATATTGTCACCTGATGAAACAGCAAGGACGAAAATGGGGCGACCATGCCAAGGAGCAGGACCCTGGAAAGCTAATGCCCTGCGAGGAATACATACTTCAGGATGAGTACGATTATTTCTTCAACTCCCTGGCGGGTGATTTTGCGGCGGGCGAATGGAAAAACCAGGATGCAGAAGAATGGAAAAACGGCTGTGTGGCCGATCTGCGCCAGCGTCCGCCCCAGGTGACCCGCGCCCACAGCTTGCCGCACCTTGGGTGCCTCACTTATTCCGCAGAAAATGGACTCTATGCCGCGTCCAGGGCCGCTGGCAGCGGGACTATTGGCCGAGCATTATTGAGCAAGAATCCAGCCACGCTTAACTGGGTCGAACCGTCCCCCATTGGATATGACGGTCCACCCCAGACCCTGTGCTGGGCTGACCATTCCCTCTGGGTGGGTGATCCCACCAACGCTACACGGATTGAACTGACAGACCGGGGCACCTGTCAGGATGTGAAAAACTGGACTCTGCCGGAAGATGGATGGAGCACCAAATACCATTGCGGCATTACGACAGACGGTCTGGGCCGGGTCTACTTTTCCAACGAGTGGTACAAGGGGCAGATTTACCGCTGGGAAAACGGCAAGGTAACAAAACACACCTTCTCACTGGATGGATACGACCATCTCTCCGAGGCCGTTCCCGTTCCCGGCACAGGCCGCATTACCATGATCCACGCAGTCAGTGGCAAGGGGCGGATGGAAGAATGCCTGCTGGAATTGGATATGGACACCGGGCGGTGCCGAATTGCCCCCCTGCCTGGAATGGGCGAGGGGCTGAAACTTCGCTGGTTTACCGGGGACTGGCTGCTGGTGCAGGGAAACGGCGAGATCCTCTCCGATGACTTTGCCCAGCTCATCAATAGGAACACCCGTGAAGTGCTGCGTATCCGTCCGGGAATGTTCGGCGGGGAGAACATGCAGCACATTGGAATACTCACCGATGGCACGGTGGTCATCGTCACCCGGCGGGATAGGGTTGGGCCGGTATTTCGTTATCCCATCGACTTCTGGGGCTTCCTGCGGACGGCAAACAAGCCCAAAAAGCTGGAATGGCGAGAGTACAAAGAAGTGTACCCGAATCTGCCCATCTTTCTACCGCCCAAGGCCACGGAGCGAAAAATCATTCTCAAAAAAGACAGCCTGACTATCCTGGGGTCGGTATTTACGCCGCCGTTTACCCTTTCGCAGCTTTCGGAAAAGCTGGGGCCCGCCCGCATTGTCCTGCAAAATGGAACACGAAAAAGCCCCATTACAGGCCGAGAGAGTCCCTATACCCAGGCACTTGCTTTGTGGGACGAACTTGGACTACAGGGCTGGTTGGACGAAGATGAGCAGACCATCAAAACCATTGGTGTCCGGGTAGCGGCACAGGGAGAGTATGCGGTCCGGCAGACATTTGACGGAGCGGTTTGGATCGGGTCCAAGGACTACCGAGAGGCCAGCTGGAAGGATTTCGCCGGATTTGCCCATACCCTCAAATTAGGCGGCTTTACCGTTTATACCCGCTTGCCGGGTCCTGTTCCAGAGGAGCAATCAGCGCAGAAAGCAAAGCTGGAGGCCCTCTCCGCCATGGTACAGATCAGCTGGAAAGAGCCAGAGAATAAGGCGGCGAAAGCGCAGAAATACAAGTTATCCAAGCCGACTGAACCAGTGCTCACCTTTACCAGCTTCAACTTCAAGCTGGCGGTTATGGAAGTCCTGATGTACGAGAAAGGCTTACTGGCTCCTAAACTGGATGCACATGAGTTTGCCAGAGAGTATAGCCGACGCAAGATCGACATTGACGCGGAAGGGTATGAACCCATCCCAGAGATTCGGAAGTGGCTGGAGAAATACCCTGTCCCGGAGCGGCTGGCCCCGGAGGTCACAGAAATTGAGATGGATGGCGGTAGCGAGATTTATACCCAGCTCTGTCCGTTCTGGGATGGCGAGGATGGAGCCTTTGATCTTAATACCATTACGGAGGCGGAACTGCGCCAGTTCCCCAATCTCAACCATATTACTCTCATGTCCTCCAAGCCGGAACAGGTGCTGCCGGTTCTGGAACGGTGCAGTATCAAGGTAGACTTGCTGTGAGGTGAAAGCATGAAAGCGAAACTAAAAGTGATAAAGGACTGGGAGTTCGAGGAATTTGAACTGACGGGAACTTCCTTCAAATACAGCCCGACTGGATGCAAAGGTATGGTGGCCCGCAGCGAGGATGAAATTGTGTTTTGGACCTATCATCTCGCGCAAAAGTGCAGCGGCGTTTTGTGGGTCAAAGGCGAAGTTTCCAGGTGGATTCCCAGCCCGGAGCCGAAAGAGCAGCAAGATGTTTGGGAAGATCCTGTCTTGCTCTCATGCGACAGAGGAATACTGTTGGTTTGCCCGGCCAGTAAATCCCTTTGGTGGATGCCGCAGATGGATGGAGAGTGGATTCCGATCCCCATGGATAACTGGTGTGCCCAGGGTATTCCCAAGCCGGTAGCAGTCACCGGAAGCCAGGGCGTTTTCCCTATTGTGTGCCGAGTGGACAACTCCGCTGATGCGACCAACAGTTTTACCAGCCTGACGGTAGACCTTGAAACCATGACTGCACACTGGGCAGAAAGCGGCTCTTGTGTATACAGCAAAGCAGGAACCCGACAGACCCATTTGGCGGCAGTAGAGCGTGCTGGCGGAAATTTTGCCCAGGCAGACTTTCACTACAACTATCCTATGATTGGCTCTATACTGGAACAGAATGGACAGTTTTATGCCTTTTTGGAAAGCAGCACCATCAATCCGGCAGGTCTTTCTCTCATGGGCTACTATTGGTATCTGGAACTGGAGGAAAACGGACTATTCAAAAAGAAACTGTGGGGCAAAGATAATTTAAGCCGCCTGCCCGGAAAACACGGGATGCGCGGAAAATTCTCCGGTGACAGGACTTGCCTGATCCTGTCTCCCATTTTTAAGAATGATGACTGGAAGGGTAAACAAAAGGTGCTGCGCCTTTCAGATTTGGTGCTGATCGACCTTGCCATGCCCCGTGGATACGCTTCCTTCCATGTGCTGGATGTATGGGGAAACCGGGCATTTCTCAGCGATGAGAAAAACAAGCTGGTTCTTTGTGAAATGACCTTGGAACAGTTATGAGGTAAACCAATGGAATTATTTGCAAAAAGAATGACTTGGGAGCTGGACAATGAGGAAGGACTGTCCTGCCTGTCCTTTGAACTGGAGGATGGCTACTTTACACTCTCCCGCAAGACCGGCGCGGAAACACTCCGCTTGGAAATGAATGATCCAGCCAATGGTCAGTTGATTGACCCGGACTGTTTTGAATATGCCCTTGATAATACCAGGTTTCGTCTAAATATCGTGCGGAACAACCGAAAAGTTCTGCGGTATCTGGAAGAACACCACATCAACACGGAGTTGTATGGAGAAATCGTCCTTCACTACACTCCTCTCAGCAAGCCACAGCTTGAATCATTATCTGCCGTGGTTCTCAGACTGTTTTTCGGTGAACTGCTTTTTTAGGCGGAAACAGAAGTGTCGTTGGCAGAAATCATGCGAGGGGATAACTATGGTTAAAATTCATCGTATTTGGTTCAATACGGAGAGAATGGACAGAGAGGATCACTACAAAATCACATTATTCAGTCGCCCTCGTGTATCTATTCATGTGGACGAGTACATTTGGAGTTTCATCGAAGAAAACATTGTGAAGCCACACAAGCTTATGCGCAGTGAGAAGCATGGGTATCTGTTGGACATTTCGTTTGACCAGTTTGACCCAGCAAAACACCGATATTATCCGCTTTCCCCGTACAACGGGCCGCTTCGGGAAGGTGTCGAGATGGACAGCGCAAACAGAAGCTATTTCCGTGAGGATTTTGTAGGCGGCAAGGAGCGGACTACCTGGTTCTCTCCCAATAAAATATGGACAAACTGCGGCGACAAGGTCCTGAATGTGGACATCAAAGCCGCCAATGTAAGCGAGAGCATCACCCCCAGAGAATACGCAGACTTGCTGTTCGATGGGATTGGGGCAGCATTGGTGTTTAACTTCAAAAGGCTCAAGCGCGAGGAGTTTGATGGGCTGAAGCCCAAGATTGACTGGAGCATCGTAGAAAGCTTCCCCTTTCCCGCACCCTTTGAGGAGCAGCGGTACATTGGGGATGAAGGCGAAATTCATGTGTATTCCTGGGATGGCCGAAAGGAAACGACCCTTGTTGGTCCCTATTCCGTGCGGGAGTTGTATCTGGAGCATTTCGGAGAATCGTGAGGAGGAATTTTGCCGTGCAAGTTTGGTCAAAGGTGGATTTTGGTACCGGAACGGTCACCTTTCTGGATGACACACGAAAAGAAGATATGCTGCAAGTGGAATATCCAAACAGTTTCTTGCTGGATATGGGCTGGTATCAGGACAGATATATCATTTCTATCATTCAAAATTTTGATTGGACGCATCCAGTCCAGCAGTATGAAACAGCAGAAAGGAATCAGCTTCCCAAGCTGTTGACGGAGGCGGTTCGCCTTGTGGAAAAGGAATCACAGTCTGCCGGAGCAAATTGAAAGAGGACTTGATATGAACGAGAATTTATTTAGACCACAATTTGATACATTGAAACTGTCCGATAAGCTCTGGCTGATGCAGACGCTGGCGACTCGTTATAATTTGACATTCAAAGAACTATACGCCTTTTCCCGCTGGAGACAGAGCTGCACTACCGGCCTGTTTGAAAAAGGTGGCCGGGAGTTTGTCTTTGTCCCAGGCGATACCGTGATTCTTGGCTGGGAGGGCTTTATCCAAGGAATGGACAAGGCCAACCAAGAGGAACTGGCGGATATTTTTGCGGAAATCGAATATGAGGGCACTGCGGAGGAATTTCTTCGGCAAGGTATGACCCCAGTACGCCAGATGACCATTGGCCCCATGTTTGTGGGCAGAAAACTGGAGGAGATTGGCTGGGAAAGTGTACCCATGAACGACCCTCGCATCACCGCCCACCCTGAGTGGCTGGAGAACTTGCAGAGGTGGGCGGGTCAGGACAGCCAGAGCTTTGAAATACACGAAACGGTCCGCTTTGAACGCAATGCTGATAGCTGGCGAGCGTGGCTGTGCCATCCAATGACCTACCCAGAGTTTCAGCGGTCCCTGTTGTGGGAGCTGGCAGCCAGCCTTCCCACGCCGGATGAGTGGGCCTACCTGTGCGGCGGCGGATGCCGAACCCTGTTTCCCTGGGGGGATGGACTGGACTACAAGATGAAACTACACCACTTTGAAAGAGAGGAAGAACAGGGTAAGTCATACGACATAGAGCAGGCTAACTTCTTTGGCCTGTCTATTGCCTACGACCCCTATAAGCGAGAGTTGGTAGACGGGAAAACATTGACCACCTGCGGCGGCGACGGAGGCTGCAATATCTGCGGAGGCATGGGTCCTTTGCTTGGATATTTACCCTGTTCCCCTCATTGTAAACCGGAGGTTCGGGAAGATAATGAGATTCACAATGACTATGACTTTTTCCGTCCTGTTATCCGGGTGCAGACATCCGGGTGGAGAATGGTAATAGATAGAGCGCAAGAGTAAGGAGGTAAACTATGGAATGGCCAAAACGGGCACGAACAGCGGATTGGGAAAACGGTGTCCTAACTTTAGATGAAGAAAAGAAATTTGATATTCCGGAGCTGACCACAGAGATCATGGAACGGCTGGCCGGTTACACCCTGGTGGGATTCCATGTGAAAGGGTATCCGGTGACGGATGAACTGCTTGCCCCCTTTGCCGGGCATAAAAGTATGGTCAACTTCGGCGTGGAGAACAGCGCCCTTACCGACGCCTGTTTTCCCGTTTTTTCCGCCATGTCCAAGCTGCGCATCCTGCTGCTGACCGGGAACTCCGGAATCGACGGAAGCGGCCTGTCCGCCCTGCAAAGCTGTAAACTGGACCTGCTGGCCCTTGACCACACTGGGTTGGATGATGCCGGTCTGCTCCAGGCGGCTTCCATCCCCAAGCTATCCCATATCTGGATCGACCATACTGCTGTCACTTATGAGGGCTTGCTGGCTGTCGCCGGCAACAACTACATCAAGCCGGTGGTCCATGTGCAGTTCACCAAGGAGCAAATGGAACACTTCTCTCAGTTCCAGCGAGAAAAGGCCAAAAAGCCCGTCCAGCTGGATGAGCAGGCAGCGTCGGAATGCCGCAGGGTGTTGTCTGCCTTCTTTGCCGAGATGACAGAATGGGAGCAGTACATGGAGCAGGCTGGGTTTGAAGATCCCGAGGCTGTGCCCCGCCTGCTGGCGATCTGGGAGAAGTATGTGAGCGAAAAGCCCCGTCCGGGCTATCTGCCTCTGGACCTCTCATACAGTGCCCAGGGCACCTACAAGGGGGAAGAATTCTTTGACGCGGAGCAGATCACCAAGAACAAGCTCTACATCTACACCAGAGAGAAAAATACCGGCTTTGACCGCCGTTTCCTCATGAAGCGTGTGGGCGAGGTTTGGATGATCGACGCGGTACATGAGCGGCTGGACGGCTGGCAGCGCGTGGGATTGTGAGGAATGAACATCATGATAGACAAAGAAACATTGATAGCAAAACTTATAGATCTGGCTGAGGGACGAGAAACACCCGAAACCTGGCAAAACTGGTGGGACGAGCATGAGCCGGAGCTGGAAACCCTGCTCAATCGAGGTGAATTCCTGAAACTGAAACCCTGTCGGCATGACTTCCAGTGGGTTCCGGTGCTTACCAGCCAAAAGGGAGCCATCGCCATTCTGGAAAAGAGCAGCACAGCATTTGAGGCCAGCAAGCTCTACCAGGAGCAGTATCTGGCCGAGCTGGACGCTTTCTGCAAGGAGCAGGAGCGAGTACAGCGGGAAAAGCAAAAGGAGTTCAAGGCCAACAACCCGGAGCTGTTTTGCCGATACCCCAAGTTCTCCAAGGCGTTGGCAAAGGTACTTGACCCCTCTGACGAGATCAAGCCCGCCGCCACTGAGGAGCAAATCGGGAATCAAGAAAGTAAGCTGGACTTCACATTCCCGTCCCAGGTGCGAGAGTTCTTCCTGCTGACCGCTGGCATACAGGTATCCACGGGCGTGATCCTTACCCTTTCCGGGATGTTTGATCTGACCATCCATGGAGAGAAGTATTGTGTGCTGGGAGAGTTCTGGAAAGAAGCGGACGGCGACCAGCTCTTGCTCCGCACTGGAGAGGAAACCGTCTGGTACTACGCTCATGAACAGGACAAGGTAAAGCGTCTCTGCAATGATTTGATAGAACTACTGGAGAAAAAACTGGCAAATTATCTTAACCAAAGATAAAAAGGAGGTCATGATATGGATTTATTGAAACAATGCCAGCAATGGTTTGAACAGGATGAAGCGCAGAAGGTAATCGACACCCTGGAAGCGATTCCTGCCGAGGAGCGCACCCCAGAACTGGACAGCGAATTGGCCAAGGCATATATTGCTGTTGCACATATAGGAGAACGGGAGCCTTTTGAAAAGGCGCTGGAACTTCTGGCTCCCCATGAGGAGTATTTTGCCGAAGATCACTGCTGGAATTATCGGATCGCTTCCGCTTATTATTTTCTGGATGAGGAAGGCCCTGCCCTTCGTTACTTTGAAAAGGCTCTGAAAGCCCGCCCCGGAGACAAAGATACTCAGGAGTACATAAACGATTGCCGCCGTCGTTTGTCCCTGCCCCGCTTTGAAAAGAACTTCCGTGAAAGGACGCAGGAAGCATGGGCAGCCTTTTCTCAAATTGAGGCAGAACTGCGTCAAATCATAGATACTGACGAAACACATCAGCGCGGCGAAGAACTGGTTGAAAAATGTGGGAATGCACTCAAGACGGCCCTGCGTGATACTTCCTTTGAACTGGGCTTCAATGGCGAAAAGCATGAATTGATCCTCAGTCCAGAGGGGCTTCGCTCCCGCCTGTTCCCGTTGGTGTACTTCCAGAAGCAGGCCCCGGAATCGGTGCTTGAGCATTGGAATATCTGGGTAGGCCGCCAGCCCTGTGAGGGGTTCGAGCTGCGGGCTGGAGAGATCGAAGTTCGGGCTGATGATGTGCAGATGTGGGCAGAGGAAACAGAGGATCATCAGGTAAGTCTGGTCCTTTACTGTGAAAAGCTGACCCCGATCTTGAAAGAGGACACAGACAAGGTCTGGTGGGCACTCTCTATGCTGGTGGATCAAACTATCGGAGAAGTTTCCGCTATCGCCTTTGTTGCTGGGTTTGATGTTTATGCTCAGCCGAAAGACGAACCGGCCAAGCTGCTTTCTGAACTGCCGGAGTTGCTGCAAAGCATGGGACTTTCTCTCTGGCGGGATGGCAGCGACTACCTGGAAAACAGCTACCTTGCCTATGAACTGAAACTGGTGGAGGACCCGGAGGCTGACTGGCGGCTGGATGTTTATACTGGAAGCTGCCGCCTGCCGGTGCTCATCAACGACTACCTGACTGCCCGCAGTGATATGGTGGATGAGTACCACAAGGATGGCATTGCCGCTGGATTCCTCCTGTACCCGCTGTCCGGTTTTACCGGTGAGGAACGAGTGAAAGCTATTCTGGATTTCCGGGATAACCTGCGGGATGCCATCCTACGGGATGCAGGAGAGGAAGCCGTGACCTTCCTAGGTGGGGCCACTGGTCTGTATTGTGGGTATCTGGATTTTATCGCCTGGGATCTACCCGCTGTACTAACAGCGGCACAGGCATTCTTTGAGGGAAGCGACCTGCCCTATGCTCACTTCCACGCATTTCGGCGGGATGTGGGCGGTGTGCCGCTACTGGACGAGAAAGAACCGGAGCCTGATATTCATGAGGAAACTGGCTCCCTGCTCTCGACAGAGGATATTGAAACACTGGAATCCTTTGATGAAGGAACTGCCGCTTACTTTGGGAAAATGCTCGACTGGCTGGAGGATTTTATCAAAAGAGGCGTAGACGAAGGAAGGTTCAGCGAAAAGCAGGCTCATCGGGATTTGCAGATTGCCCTCTGGTATGCCTTCGCCAGCAACAATCTGGATGACTATATCCACTACTACCGTACTGTGGAATGGATGAAGGATTCCGAGGAAAATGCCGTGGGCTGCGCTACTTGGTACTATCGGTATTCTGTGGCGCTGATGTACTGCGGCAGGCTGGAAGAAGCACTGGAATATGCAGAGCAGGGCGCTCAGCAAGAGCCGGACTACCCCTGGGTTTGGCTGCAAGTGGGAAAGTTGCGGGCGCATTTTGGAGATAAAGCAGGTGCTCTGGATGCCGTCAAGCATGGATTGGAACTGGAACCGGGTGATCATGAGTTTTTGACCCTGCAAAAAGAGATCAAAGCTGGGGCCACCCTGGAACAGATGGAGTACCATTGGATTGATCCCGGCGCCGACCAGATGCTCCAGCAGGGGTTGGACGAGGATGCAGATGATAAACAACGCGCTTTGGCCTGTATCCGGGTGGACGAAGCGGGGCTTGCCGCATTTTATGAGCTATTCCGCCCAGAGAAGTATGGCTATGAGAAAAACGCCCCCTGCTGCGAATTTCAATACCCGGTGAAGGAGTATCTTGTGGAGCTTTCCTTCCGCATGAACGAAGCCGGACTCTCTAAGATGGGAACGGACTGGCTGCGGCAGCTTAAAGAACGGCTGGACAGCGGGGAATGGCTGACCCACACCCCGGAAGGAGAACCAGAGGGCGTTCTAACAGGTGTGTTTGTGGACCAGATCCGCCGCATGGGGCTTGTCTATCAACAGCCGGGAGAGGACCAATATTTTCAGATTTTCCTAAATCCAGACGGTACGAAAGCGGATGCCTTCTGGTCCTCAAGAAAAAACAGTGAGCCGGAGGTTTATTCGGAAGATGAGATGTCTGCGATAGAGCAGCACATCAAAAACACCTTTGGTGAGTTTGAGAATGTGTTCCATGAACTGGTTTCTCCTGACATCCATGTGGACATCTGCGTTGTTCCTCCCTCTGAGGAGCGTGACTATTACACACTGGTGACGATGGGTATGGGTGCTCACCGGATGAATGTGCCGGAGGAACTGGCGGAATACAAGCTGGAACGAGCAGAGCTGGCCATCGCTCTGCCACCGGATTGGAAACTGGATGAGGAATCCCTGAAGGATGAGCGGTGGTACTGGCCGATTGGTCTCTTGAAAGTGTTGGCACGCCTGCCTATTTCCAACGATACCTGGCTGGGCTTTGGCCATACAATGGATAAGCAATCGCCGTTTGCAGAGGATACGGAACTCTGCGCCGCACTTCTGGTAGGTCCGCAGGATGTTGTCTGGAACGGAGGCGAAGTCTGCACTTTGCCGAGCGGCGAGGAGGTCAACTTCTATCAGGTGATCCCGCTCTATCGGAATGAGATGGAGTATAAGATGGAGCATGATGCGGACGCTCTGCTTAAAAAAATGGCAGGCATCAGTTTTGTGGTTAATCCCACCCGCCAGAATGCCATCACCAGAGGAACGCTTGCAGAGGAAGAATTCACCGGCGATATGGACGATGCCGCATGGCACCTGGAATCCATTCAGGAAAAGGGCCTGCCGGTGGACGAGATCAATGCCTACAACCACATGGCGATTTATCTGCGCTGGTGCATGGAGCATGATCTGATGAGCGCAGAATTCATGGAGCGGTACTGGGAGCAGGTGCAGCCGTTTATGGCAGATCTAAGCCGCGCCGATCTGCGTGGCTTTATCCGGGACCAGCTGAAAGGACAGCTCTTTGGGGCGCTGTTCAACAAGGAGGGCGCAGCCTTTGCTGGATATTACTATGGCGAGGCGGATAGCCCGTACTTCCCCAGCGACATTGATAACTATGCTTTGGAGTATTTCGGTTCAGAGCAATATTATTCCGATAAGTTCCAGGATGAAGCCTATCTGTTCATCCCATTTGATGAAAAGTATTATCAGGCTATGGCAAAGGTCATGGAAAAGCGATTCGTCAACTGGCAGGGACAGAGTTTCGATGAGGCCACTCTGGAGCCTTCAGACCTTGCGGAAGCCATGATGGAATATCTGGACTGTGAATGTACCTATTTCCCCTCAATGACGGATGATGACCCCATCATGTCGGCATACAACTATGCCAAACGGGAAAGTGTCAAAGAGGGCTTTGTGCCGGTTCTGATTAAGGCGGATGACGAAATCCTGTGGGAATGCCTGATTATGAATTCTGACCCGGACAGCGATGGCGAGGACGACTTTGCTTTCGACCCGGACAAAGTTGCCGAATACCGGAAGAAAATGCTCTCCGCCCCTGTCGAGAACAGTAAGGCAGTCCTGGAGGAAATGATTGGGCAGCGTAAGGAAGAAGCCGAGGATGACGATATGGACTGGGATGAGGAGATCCTGGGCGAGATGGAGGGCGGATATGATAACCGTCGTTTTTCAAGCTACTGGAATTCCGATAATAATATGACCTATCCTCTCATTCTGGCTAAAATCCCCGTGAAGAATCCTTGGGAGATTTTTGCCTATCTGCCCTTTGGTGGCTGGAATGAATGTCCTAACACGCCGGAGTTAATGGCAGTTGCGAAATACTGGTTTGAACAGCATGGGGCGGTGCCCGCTGCCATGAGCCACGACGAGTTGGAGTTCCTGCTCCCGGCTCCTGTTTCCGAGAAAGAGGCCATAGATGTGGCGGTGGAGCTGTACGGCTTCTGCCCCGATGTGATTGACCAGGGGCCGGAGGACGCCACCGTGGGCGCTCTGGCCGATGTGCTGCGACAGTCCACTGTTTGGTACTTCTGGTGGGATTGAAAGGAGGATTTTTGTGGGATACGATGTGAGTTTTCACCCGATTTCACCAGAGGAAATGCGGGAATGGTATTTTACTCCCTTAACCTGGATACAGCAGGGACAGGAGGAAAAAGTGCTGGCCCTTGCCGCGCAGCATGGAATGGAGGATTTCTATACCGAAAAATATCTGAATACCTTGCGCGTTGGGGCTGAAACGGAATCTAACGAGCTGTTTGACAAAAGCCACGGCTTTTACATTGCGGTGGTCCAGGGATTTTTCCGCGATTACTATTACACCCGGGGAAGCGGCTTTTCCTTCCTGTTGGAGGAGAAGCCGGAATATGCCCGGTATTTCACGCCGTGGGCACAGGTGGCACCAACCGCCTTTCCCAATCCGGCAGAAAATCAGATCATCGAAAATTACTGCTCCGGTGTGTACCTGTCTCCAAAGCAGGTCGTGCAGCTTCTCCGGGATCTGGAGCAGATGCCAAAGGTGCTGGAGGATCTGGAGGGGCTTTGGCGCGATGGACAGTTTGCAGTGCTGAAAAAGGCCCTCACTGCCGCGGCGGAACTGGGTGTCGGCCTGCTGGAAGCTACCGAGGTGGTGGAACCAAACCCCATCTCCCCCAATGAGAGTACCAGCTATTCCAACCTGTACCACTGCGACCGGGACGGGGTATATCTCTACATAGATACTGTTAGTGGTCAATTGGCAGATGCGATTGGGAAAAGCGAAGGACGAACATAAGCAGTTGGCGACATTACGGCGCTCCAGATGGCCAAGGAGTTCTTCGAGGGCAGCGACATCCCCTGGGCCAGCTTCCACACCTTCCGTCGGGAAGTAGGCATTGTTAATCTGAAAACGCCGTCCGAGGAGAAACCGGACGCTGATGGGCATGGACTATAAGGAGCAGTCATGATAGAAAGAACCTTTATTAACCCCGCCACAAACAAACAGTGGCGGATTGAAATTGACGGATATACCATCCGAACCTGTTTGAATGGCGGGAAGGTCAAGGAGACCCTGTGCGACTCTGCTTACCAGGTCAAGAGCAAGGCGGCCAGCGCCATGATGGGCCAGATGCGGAAAGGATTTGTCTATCAGAATCCGGATGCTGCTGTTGGGCAGGTGCGGTGCCATCGGTTTGTCGGAAAGGACAGCAACGGTTTTATGCCCCTGGCTACCGCCCTCACACGGGATGACTTCTTCCTGACGAGGGTGGTCGGAGATTTTGAGGACGAGATCCTCTATCACTTCGATGGCAATGGGGAGATCCTCGAAACGATCTCTCTGGGCGCCAAACGGATGACCTATGAGCAGGTCCTCTGCCCCAATGATACCCTGCTGCTGAACAACAGCTATCTTTTGGAGCAATTCTCACTCCGCACCCATGAGATCACGCCTTTTGCCAACAAGAACAACAGCATGAAGACCATGCTGGATGCCAGCGGCGACCAGGCCCTGTGGTACACAGGCGAGGAGATTGTCGTCTTTGACTTTGGCAGCAACACAGAGGTGTGGCGGGAAACGGTAAAATGCAAGAAGTCAAAAGCCCCGAATTTTGCCTATTACTGCTTCGGGATGCTCTCTCCCCGGCAGAGCAAAGCGGCCTACCGCGTCACCGAGGGTGAATATGTGCTGGTGGATCTGAAGTCCGCCCAAAAAGTAGTGATCCCCAATGAGGGCTGGCATCCCTTCTTCTCCCCGGATGACCAGTGCTTCTCGGTGGGCGGCAGGTTCTATTTGACCCAGACCGGAGAGGAGATGGACAATCCTTTCCCGTTTTCTGTCCGGCAGGTTTTTTCGGATACCTGCACGGCGCGGACAAGGGGCAGTCTGATGGCCGTTCAGCAGGATCGGGGCAGCTCCCCCATAGAGCTGTGGGATACCGGCAGCGGCCAGCTGCTGGCTACCATTGATGACCCCTTTGTGGTGCGGCAGGTGAATTTTGCCTTTACCAAGAGCGGTCTTGTCCTGCACACCGATTACGGGGCCATGAGCATCTATTCCTGCGCCCTCTGAAACGGAGGAATGAATGATGGATCATGAGAGGAAAGAGCTTTTGGCTCAGAAAAAAGCGTAACTTAAAGTAAAGCAGCAAAGAGCAGAACTACAGCAATACAAGGACCATTTCACGAAAAGTATCCAATATTTTTCTCAAAAATACCGATACGCAGATGAAGCGGAAGCAATCAAACTGGAAGCTGTTTCCGGAAAAGAAGGAACAATCCAGCTGCCCAGAGGGGTGCTGGACATCCACATGGGGAACTATGCCTCGGGAGGACGCTGAATGAACGGCGTTGTGCTCCTGGTGGGCGGACTGCTGCTTCTGGCGGTAATCAAGCTGATTATGGATCGAAATTGGACTGGCCTACTTCTCTGTGCTGTCGCCCTGTTCCTGGTCTTTGGGGCTGGACACCACACAAAATAGGCCATTTTAAGAATCGAGGAGGTGAAGTATGCAGAATTCAACAAATATGCGGATACTGGAATTACTCCGGTTTCTCTATGAGCGGACCGATGAAAACCATCCCGCCACAGTATCTGAAATCATTTCCCATCTGAATGGAAAAGGAATTCAGGCAGTGCGGCAGACTGTTTACGCAGATACCAATGCGCTGATCGATGCAGGGATTGATATTGTGGTGGTCAAGAGTACCCAAAACCAATATTTTATGGGAAGCCGCCTGTTTGAGTATCCAGAACTGAAAATGCTGACAGACGCAGTAGCATCCTCGAAGATCATTTCTGCTAAGAAGTCTGAGGAGCTGGTGCAGAAATTATGCCGTCTGACCAGTCTACATCAGGCAAAGCAGCTTCAAAAATTTGCTGCTTTATCCAGCCGTGTCAAACCGCATAATGAAAAGGTTTACTATATCATTGATAATATCCAAACAGCGATTGGAAACCATCAGCAAATTCGGTTCCAATACTATGAATATACTCAGGAAAAAAAGAAAATCTTAAAGCACGATGGATATTATTATGTCGTAAATCCCTATGCGCTTGAATGGAAAAATGACCATTACTATTTGATTGGATTTTCTCTGAAGCATCAGAAGATTGCTCACTTCCGTGTAGATCGGCTAACAAGTGTAGAAAATCTGGAAACTTACTTTATGCCGATAGAGGGATTTGATGTAGCCTCCTATACAAATAAAATGGTTGATATGTTTACATCGGAGTCATCGAAGGAAGTAACCCTTCTATGTGAAAACGAATTGATGAGAGTAATTATAGATCATTATGGAGAAGATGCTGCTGTTGATAGGTATGATGATACACACTTCACAGCCAAAATTGAAGTGAACCCCAGTGGAACTTTTTATGGCTGGATATTCAAATTCAAAGGGAAAATAAAAATTCTCTCTCCCAAAGAGTGCATTACGGAAATGCAGCAAATCGCTCAGGAATTTATATAGTGCAAAAGAGGTGTTATTGATTTTTAACACCTCTTTTCAAATGGAATTTTTGTCCTTGAAGTGAACGGATGTTCGATATACAATATAAGCAAGATGTTCGCAGTTCGTCGAACAAATGAGAGGTGAATGCTGTGGGCAATATAACTTTTGGATCATTTATAGCTGAGAAACGCAAGGCACATAAATTCAATTTACGCGATACAGCCAAGCATTTGAATATTGCTTATGGCTATCTGTGTGACATTGAACAAAGCCGCCGTCCTGCTCCCACTGGAGATTTTGTGGAACGCATCTCTGCCTTTCTGAATTTGGATAAATCAGAACATGAGTTGCTTTTGGATCTGGCCGCAAAATCACGCAATACAGTATCTGCTGATTTGCCAGACTATATCATGGAAAAAGATATTGTTCGGGCGGCCTTGCGTGTGGCAAAAGAAGTAGACGCTACCGATGAAGAATGGCAGACATTTATGAAAATGCTAAAGGAGCGTAAACGATAGGGGGGATAGCTTTGTCAATTCCACAAATCCGTACAGAAGCAATCGAGGCGGTAGGGCGAAAAATCCTGATGGAATATGATCCCTCTCTGCTATCCGGGCAACCATATCCTGTGCCAATCGAAACCATTATCGAGACAAAGTTTGATCTAATCCTGGAGTTTCATACACTAAGAAAAAACCCCAAGATATTAGGGGAAACAATTTTCGATGACGGTGCCGTTGTTTTATATGACCAGATACAGAGACAGTATCGAATGATTGCAGTAAGAGCCGGTACAATCTTAATTGATGAACGGCTTTGTGATCCGTCAAAATTAGGGCGGCTCCGTTTTACCTGTGCCCATGAGCTGGCTCATTGGGTACTACATAAGAAGTTGTACTCCGGTACAGGAGATGTTGCTGCATATAACGGAAATGTTTCTTCCGATGAAAGTCATGGCATAATTGAGCGCCAGGCAGATACTCTGGCTTCTGCTCTGCTGATGCCTTTACCGCAGATCAAAAAATGTTTTTACCGACTTAGAATGGGTCGGACAGATGAACAGCTCATTGCTGAAATGGCAAACATTTTTGAGGTTTCCAAGCAAGCAATGCAGATTCGTCTAAAATCCAGGAACCTGATATAACCAAAGAGTGGGAATAGAGAGAGGTTCTCCCCTCTCTATCTCCTCCGCTATGCTATTTTGTACCTAATATGTTCGCAATATTGCGAACAAGGAGGAATATTCTATGAGGAAAGAAAGCACAACAATTCAAAAATGTAACAGCAGACTAACAGCTTTAGGGCTTAACAGCGACGCTGCGTTTCATAGAAGCAGGCTGATTCTAAAGATTTACCGGGATGTAGTCTGGGTTCTGAGTGAACGGGCAGAAGAATTGCAAGAAACTGCTTGGATTATGGGAGAACAAGATATAGAGTCTGGCCTCTGCTATCTTGAAAATTTTGCACCAGATATTGAACTACAAGCCTTTGAAGAAAAAGTGTGCTGCCTTGTTCAAAATCAAATGCTGGTCAATATTATTGACCGTGCGCTCCTTCGTCTGAAACGGTATCCGGATCGAGGAGAACTTTACTATGAAATTTTGACTAAGCAATTCATCTATCGGTTCAACAGTACAGAGAAAGAATTGCTGGAAGAACTAAATATAGAGCGCAGTGTCTTTTATGACCGAAAACGAGAAGCTATCTATTTATTTTCTGTTTGCTTGTTTGGATATTCTATTCCAGAAGTCCTAGAGGAACTGCCCCGACTAAATCCCGACTAAATTCCGACAAATCCCCGACCTAATCCCTACTCCCTTCCGACTTCCGACCTGCTATACTTGGTATAGTGGCAGGAATGCGCTAAATTGAATACTTTTCTACATAAGGCCCGGCATTAACCGGGCTTTTTTCATTCCTGCTGTAATATGGCGGCAGGAACATGGCTGGAGGTGAAAACACTTCCGGCCTTTTTCTTTGCCCGGTATTAGGAGGCCGGTATGCGCTGGGAGGCGTACATAGCAAAATATCCATGACACCGTTCAAATTCACTGACTACCAAGAATTTGAACGGAGGAAAGGATATGACAAGAGTATTCATTTGGAAAAATAACAGCCCACAGGAATGGGAGGAAATCAGTTTTTCAGCGTTCAGTAAGGCACGCCGCAACGGTTGCTTTACTGGGCGCTTTTTTATTGAGACAACCGAAAATGTTGATGGTCACAACGAAAGAGTTATTGCCGAGTGCTCACAAGCTCGTTATAAAACACATCGCCAAGAATTAGGAACTATCAATCAAGATGTGGTTCATACGAACTCTCCCCAAAGACACGATACCTATGTCTACTACTTTGCAGATGGATCGCGTTCTACGCTGGTTTTAGGAGCAGACGATACTTCCTGTGTCAATGGAGCTTGGATTGCCGAATTGCGAGAACTGGATCGCTTGGAATACAATAATCAACACACACAAACACGCCGTCACTGTTCTTTGGATGCTCAGGACCCTGAAGGAATGGGAGGGTACTATACAGGTGATGATATGGAACGCGTGCAGCTTGAATTGGAAGTAGAAGATTTTCTCACTTCACTTCCCAAAGACCTGGAACAAATTGCTCGCCTTTTGTGTGAGGGTTTTTCTGCCGCAGAAATTGCTCGTAAGCAAGGGGTCAATCGGTCCTCAATATGCAGAAAAATTAAGAAGATACAGGATGCCATGATGCACTATAATCCTTAAGCAACAAACCATCGAAAGCACAGCCCTGCCATTTTGGCAGGGCTATGCTACTTTTTGAATTAAATTTCGTAATCTGTGCAACAAACGGCCTCTGCCGTGGCCTACAAGTGAGAGGCACAAATGCCAGGGAAGGGCATTGGGTCCCTCAGTCTCTAAATTAACAGTAATAGGAGCGAACAGGCCATGAAACAAGAAACTGAAAATCGGCAACAGAGGTCGCAGATGATTTGCCTGTGTGCAACTTGTGCCAATGCTTTTTATAATGTGCCAACCATAAGGATTCAGCGTGTGGATCGCTATCAACTTGTAAAAGATACCTGTACTTATTGTGGGGTCCGCAATGGGTATGACTATATCATTACTCCTCGTAAATCGACACGCCACCATTCAGGAAATGAGGCGAGGTTATGAACAAGAAAGATGTCTGTGCAACCCAAATAGCCTATGTACGATTCACGGAAGATGATTTGGCGGATCTGGATAATCAAGTTCGTCGTGTAGGTGCGTCATCCAGAGGCGCATATATCCGCAGTTTAATTAAAGGAGTTCGTCCTGTTGAACTCCCTCCAGCAGACTATGTAGCTCTGATTGATGAATTGGCTAAACTTCGCCGCAGTATTGATACAATGGCAGCTCGCGCGGCAGACAACAAGGCGTCTGCGCTCAGCCCCGTCGAATACTATACATTATCCAGCCTTACGGCGTTGACACTTCAAAAGATCCGGCTTGCAGCATTACCACAACAGCATCACTTACCGGAGGATATGAGCCATGAATGAAACAATTATTGACCGCACTTATGTGTGCTTAAAGCTGATTGATATGCTCTACAAGAAGGGACTTATCAACGAAGCAACCTATTTTAATGTGAAACGAACCTATCAGAACAAGTAGTTTTTTTGCGCTGGGTTGTCAAGGATGTCAGCCCAGTGTCCATATCATTGCAGATTAAAGATTTTTTGAGTATTCTCGTTTTGTCAGAAGAAATCAGGAACACTAAAGGAGGAAGATGCTATGTACAATATGTCTCCGTACTCATTATCTCGATCTTTTCGGGACAAACCCTGTCGGGCAGTCATATATGGCCGTGCCTCAACAGAACACGAGGCCCAGGTCAAAGCCTTGCAAAATCAGATGCAGTGGTATGATGATGTTGCTCGATTTCATCCTCAATGGAATGTTATCAACCGCTACATCGACCAAGGCATTACCGGAACTCAGGTCTATAAGCGGGATGCCTTTATGCGGATGATGGAGGATGCCAAACAGCAAAAATTCGATTTGATTGTCACTCGCGAGGTCTGCCGCTTTGCCAGAAATACGGTAGATGCATTGGTCTGTGTTCGCCAACTCGCCGCCATAGGGATTGAAGTCTATTTTGTGAATGATAACATTTGGACTCTTGACGGTGATGGCGAGTTGCGGCTGACCATTATGGCTACTATGGCACAGGAAGAGAGCCGCAAAATCAGTGAACGCTCTCTTGCAGGACAACGGGTCAGCCGCGAAAAAGGAGTCCTCTATGGAAACGGGAACATTTTCGGATATACCAGGAACAAACTCACCAAGCAGTTTGAAATTGATCCCGATCAGGCGGAAACTGTAAAAATGATTTTTGACCTCTATGATTCCGGCATGGGAGAAACCTTAGTAGCAAAAGAGCTAACCCGCCTTGGACGCAAAAACGGAGTAGGTAAGGTCAAGTGGGATGCCGGAAAAGTATCAAAGATCATCAAGCGAAAAAACTATCTGGGGTACACAGTTTACTGTCAGTCCTATTCCAATAACTATTTGGAGCAAAAGAGAATCAAGCGTGACGAGAGCGAGTTTGTCTATGTAAAAGGTGGCTTCCCTCAGATTATCTCGGAGGAACAGTACGAGCGGTGTAACGCCATTCGTCGCAGTAGGACCAAACGGCTGACTGATGAGAAAGGCCGTACACGGAGTTTTGGTATTCAGCAGGCTCAGAATGTGTGGGGCAGAAAAATGAGGTGTCGTTGTGGTTCTCCCATGCTTCGACATCGTTGGAGAACCAATAATGCAGGAAAGCCTATCTATGGATATGAATGCAAGCGACACCATGATACCCCCCGCATCCGCCTTCAGAATGAACAAGGCAATCCAACACCTATCTGTGAGATCAAGCCAGTTGGACAAAGCAAACTGGAACTGATGGCCTCCAAAATATTTGAGAGGGTATGGGGAGACCAAAGAGAAATCGTCCTCCAGACCTGCAAAATGCTGGATGCTTGCTACAAGCCAGACGCAGATCGTCGAGCAGATTTGATGAAAGCGAAAGATGATTCTATTCAGTTGCTCCAACAACAGCTGGATGACTTGGTTGTGGTCCGTGCCCGTGGAGAGATTGAGCAGGATAAGTTCCTCCAGCGGACCATAGAAATTCAGCAGCAGATGGAGGCCCTTCGTCAGAGCAAAGCTCAAATTGCTTCAGAGGACTACAATCCCGGACGCCTGGATATGGAAGCCATTGAAGCAGCGTTGTGCGAGGCAGTTGAAATGCATGACGGTCTGGTAAGCGAGGATTTCATTGATCTCTTTGTTTCACAGGTTACACCACTGTCTGATTCCCGCTTTGCCTGGTGCTTGGACTTTTCTCCGCAGCCCACAGTTGCCTTTCTGAATTTAGCCGGTCAGAGGAAGTACACGACCTGCTCTATGGATAGTAAATTACACTTTGGTCCTTTTGCTGATGAGGAGGGGCACACCATCCCTTTTCCGGGCAGCCTGCGTCGGTGAGCTGCCCGGACAGCTCTAATTCAAAATGTACATCGTTATATACACAAGGTATGTACGGCGCAGGCAGCGATTGCAGAGATGTAAATTACATGTCCAAAGGAATGTGACTACATTCAGTAACTTTAGACTACGTTAAATAATAAAAAAGAGGTATCCAATGAGAAATCATGGGGTATCTCTTTTTGCTTTTTTGGGAAAATGGGCTTAGATTATATGACTTCAACAACTTTTTGAGTGGATTTTTAGCGATTGCAGGACTAGCAGCAACGTATAAAAGTGGACTTTTGATGATTTTGGTACTAAAAAAGGATGATAATTTCTTGGACGTGGTTTGAGAGTATTTTGCGTGTGAAAAGCTTGAAAATACAGGAAAAATAAAGTTTCGTGTGTTTTGGGATTGAAAATTAGTCGTTCTTTTTTCTATGGGTATACATGATAAAATGCGGAGCTGAACAGCAAAATATAGAAATTTGCTGTTCAGTCCTGTTTATTCTTTACTTAAATCTAATATTTGTTCATCAATCTAAGCGGTTTACACAGAATGATTTAGAATATTTCTTTCTTATTTATAATAACTGGCGAGGTTAAATAATTTAAGAAAAGGAAAAAAGTTTTTTCTGCGGGTTACCGCACATAGCTTGTCGGATGAAGAAATACTGGTTCGTAAAAATTAAGTACTTCATCAATGAAATTAATTACTTTCTGTTTCATATTTCTCATCTCCTTTTGTTTTTCTGAAGTAATCATAACCCCAAATAGGATATATTGCTCGCCAAATTAATTTTAAAAGTGGACAAAAATTGCAAGATAAAGAAATATGTGCAGGTATGACTTTTTAGTAATGCTACGATTCAATACTGTTTCGATACTCAGAAGGAGAAATACCCTTCAATTTTTTGAATGTTCTGCTAAAATATAATGGATTATCATATCCAACAATACTGGCTACTTCTGTGATATTATATATATTGTTTTTTAACAGGGCTTCTGCGTTATATATTCGAATGGATAATATATATTGTAAAGGAGTAAATCCTGTGTATTTCTTGAAGTTACGAATAAACCAACTTGTACTCATATTGTGGCTTTGTGCGTACTTTTCAATGTTTATCTCTTGGTTATAATGTTCGTTAAAATAGAGTGTTGCAGAGTCCATGTCTTCTGCAATCTGGCTGTTACCCGTTTTTGAACTTGTCTGAAAATGTCTGTGTGTCATGATAAATATTTCTCTTAAATGCATTTCTAATATTTCATCATAATGTTCCCGGCACATTTGAAGTTCTTGAATCATTGTTTTAAAGTGATTCTGATATTCTAATCTCTTACCACAGTAATATACATGTTTGCCTTTTGTGAAACCGTAATAGCGAAGGATGTTCGTTACATCGTTTCCTGTAAAGTGAACCCAGTATACTTCGGTTTGATCTTCGCCATAGTACTCATACTTTTGCGGCTCTTTTGGTCTGTAAAGAACTATATGACCGGCTGTAACAATCTCTTCTTTTTGGCTGAAATGAAAGTGGGCTTTTCCAGATGCAATGTACAGTAGCTGAAAGTCACGACGACCACGTGGTCGCCAGGTTGGTAATTTAGGGCGGGTAAACAAGTGATAGGTACCGCAACTGGTTACAATTAATGGTTTCGATTTATCTTTTATGTCCATAGTTGTATTGTTTAGGTAGGCATTGTTGGTGTACATATTTACTTTATCCCTCCCATTTTTCTGACTTGGTTCATTTTTTTGATGTACACTTTGATGAAAAAAACAGATAAAACTTATGTTATTTTAGAAATTGTATCATTTTGTTCATGTTTTGTCAAATTCTTGATATGTATTTTTCAGAGTCGATTTAGTATAATTTCTTACATAAGAAAGACATGATTTGCAACGGCGAGGTTACACATTTATCAAAAGAAAAGGAGATTGTTATTATGGAGCAAAAAAGGTACCTAAAAATGCGAAACATTGTCGGATATGGAACAGGTGATATTGCAGGTAATGTGGTTTATGCATTTTTATCATCGTTTGTAATGATTTATCTGACAAACACGGTAGGATTAAATGCGGGTATTGTAGGAACATTGATTGCAGTATCAAAGCTGTTTGATGGAATCTCAGATGTATTCTTTGGTTCAATGATTGATAAGACAAAGAGCAAAATGGGTAAAGCAAGACCGTGGATGTTCTGGGGCTTCTTCGGATGTGCAATCACATTATTCGGAGTATTTGCAATCCCTACTAATATTGGAAAAACAGCACAGTATGCTTGGTTCTTTATTGCGTATACATTATTGAATGCTGTGTTTTATACGGCTAACAATATAGCATATTCGGCACTTACAGCACTTGTAACAAAAAACAGTAAAGAACGAGTGCAGATGGGGTCTTTCAGATTCATCTTTGCATTTACTACAAGCTTATTTATTCAGACAATTACAGTAAGTGCGGTTGATGTATTAGGTGGTGGAGCAGTAGGCTGGAGAAACATAGCTATTATTTACTGTATTTTAGGTGTTATTACAAATACTCTTGCAGTATTTTCTGTAAAAGAACTTCCGGAAGAAGAACTGAAGGACTGTGAAGATGCAGAGGAAAAAAAGGATGACAAACTTACTTTAATTCAGTCGGCAAAGTTACTGTTCAGCAATAAGTATTACTTAATGATTTGTGGGGTATATATTCTTCAGCAGTTATATGGAGCAATGATTAACATTGGAATCTATTTTATGACATATGTGCTTCTTAATAAAAATTTGTTTGGAGCATTCTCCTGGGCAGTAAATATTCCGTTAATTATAGCATTGGTGTTTACACCTAATTTGGTTTCCAGATGGAAGGGAATGTATAAACTCAATAAGTACAGCTATATGGTAGCAACAGCAGGTCGTTTGCTGGTAGTTGTAGCAGGATACATGGGAAGTGTACCGTTGATGTTACTCTTTACAGCAATCGCAGCTTTAGGACAGGGACCTTGGCAGGGCGACATGAATGCGGTTATTGCATCTTGCTCAGAACATACATATTTAAAGACCGGAAAAAGAGTAGATGGAATCATGTATTCATGCACTTCATTAGGTGTAAAACTTGGCGGTGGTCTTGGTACAGCAATTGCAGGTTGGCTGCTCGAAATGAGTGGATTTATCAATGGTGATGCTGCGGTACAGCCAGACAGTTGTATTAATATGATGTATTTTATGTACCTCTGGCTTCCGTTCATTTTTGATTTGGTTATTACAATCATTCTTTCATTTATGAATGTGGAAGAGGCTAATGAAAAATTGAAAGCAGAAAGACAGTAAATAAAAATGGCCTCTAGAGTAAAAGCTTTAGAGGCTATTTCAGAAAGCGAGGAATATTATGCAGGCAGATATTAAATGGTTAGATAATCCGGAAGTGTTTCGTGTAAATCAGATAGGGGCTCATAGTGATCATAATTATTATCTGAATTATGAGGAGTTCAAGAGCGGTAAGAATAAACTGATGCAATCATTAAATGGCGAATGGGATTTTAAATTCAGCATCAATGTTATGGAAAGACCGATGAATTTTTATCAGACAGATTATGATAGAAGTGGTTTTGACAAGATTTTAGTTCCCGGTCACATTGAGCTTGCCGGTTATGATCAGATTCGGTATATCAATACGCTGTATCCTTGGGAGGGGAAAAGATACCTTAGAGGTGCACATAGCATAGATGGTGCTGGTGATGGAGCTGGAATGTTCAGCAAAGCAGAGTATAATCCGGTAGGCTCTTATGTAAAACACTTTGATCTTGATGAGAATCTGGTTGGTAAAAGAATCCATATTTGCTTTGAAGGTGTGGAAGAGGCAATGTATGTCTGGTTAAATGGGGAATTTATCGGATATGCAGAGGACAGTTTTACACCATCGGAGTTTGATTTGACCCCATATATTAAAGCAAAAAATAATGTGCTTGCGGTACAGGTTCACAAGATGAGCACAGCAGCTTTTTTAGAGGATCAAGATTTCTTCCGCTTCTTTGGTATTTTTAGAAATGTGACATTGAAGGCGATTCCGGATGTTCATGTACAGGATATGTGGATTAAACCTACTTTGAACGAGGATAATACAAGTGGTGCAATTAGAGTAGATGTAAAGATTTCTGCTGTAAAGGTAGGAGAAAAGAGTGCAAAATTTATACTTGCTGACAAGAGCGGAAATAAACTTTTATGTAAAGATATCGCTTTAGAAGATACCGCAGGTATGGTACAAGGCTCTATGATGGCAGAAGTAGAAAAAGTAATTCCTTGGGATAATCGTAGCCCTTATCTTTATGAGGCATTTATTGAAGTTTATGAGAATGGACAGATTGCAGAGGTTGTATTTTACAGAGTTGGGTTTAGAAGACTTGAGATTATTGATAAGGTAATGTACTTAAATGGAAAGAGATTGATTCTGACAGGTGTGAACAGGCATGAGTGGAATGCGAAAACCGGACGGGTGATCGGAATGGACGAGATGATTTCTGATATGAAATGTGTGAAACGGAATAATATCAATGCAGTGAGGACATGCCATTATCCGGATCAGATTCCTTGGTACTATATGTGTGACGAAGAAGGAATTTATTTAATGTCAGAAACAAATCTTGAAAGTCATGGCTCATTTCAAAAACTGGGAGCCATTGAGCCATCCTGTAATGTACCGGGTTCTATTCCGCAGTGGAAAGAAGCGGTTATTGACAGAGCAAGAAATAACTTTGAAACATTTAAAAATCATACATCGGTTTTATTCTGGTCTTTGGGAAATGAGTCATATGCCGGAGATAATATTGAGGCGATGAATCAATATTTTAAAGATAAGAAGGATGGAAGATTAGTTCACTATGAAAGTTCTTACTACAACAGGGCGTATGAAGATACCATTTCTGATATAGAAAGCCGTATGTATGCAAAAACGGCTGATGTTGAAGAGTACCTGATTAACAGTGCTAAAAAACCGTATATCTTATGTGAGTTTATGCATGATATGGGAAATTCTATGGGTGGTCTTGGTTCTTATATGGAGCTGATCGATAAATATGAAATGTATCAGGGTGGTTTTATCTGGGACTTCATTGACCAGGCAATTTTAGTAAAAGATGAGGTTACAGGGAAAGAAGTACTAAGGTATGGCGGAGATTTTGATGACAGACCGGCAGACTATGAATTTTCAGGAAACGGAATTCTATTTGCTGACAGAAAAGAAAAACCGGCAATGCAGGAAGTGAGGTATTACTATGGGTTGTACATTTAAAACATTGAGAGTAGTATATGGAGATTTTACACTTGGTGTTCATGGGGAAGGATTTGATTACATTTTTTCTTATGCACAGGGTGGTCTGGAATCCCTTGTGAAAAATGGATATGAGTGGCTTTATCGCTGTCCGAAACCGACTTTCTGGAGAGCAACCACGGATAATGATAGAGGCAGTAAGTTCCATATTAAGAGCGGAAGCTGGCTTGCAGCAGATATGTTTATTGAATGTAAAGATGTTGAAGTAATTACCGATGGTAAATCTCAGGGAAAGCCCTGTGCTCCGGAAAACAACAAGTATGGCGGTGATGTATTTGCCGAGAATGTAATTGTAAAATATGTATATGGAACGATAACAACACCTGCTACAACGGTTGAGGTGGTATATAGTGTGGATAACAAGGGAAAGATTGCTGTAAATGTTTCCTATAAAGGAGCAAAGGGCTTGCCGCAGCTTCCGGTATTTGGACTTCGTTTCATTATGCCAACACTTGCAGACAAATATACATATGAAGGACTTTCTGGAGAAACTTATCCGGATCGAATGGCGGGAGCTGAGAAGGGAATCTTTGAGATAGACGATATAAGCCTTACAAATTATCTTGTTCCGCAGGAATGTGGAATGAGAATGGGTACAGAGTGGCTGGAGGTAACAAGGCATACAAGCCTTAATAACTGTAGAAAAGGAAATTCCAATCAGATTCTTAGAATAGAGAAGAAAGACAAAGGGTTCGCATTTTCCTGTCTGCCTTATACAGCTAGTGAGATTGAAAATGCAACTCATCATGAAGAACTTCCGCCGGCAAGAAGAACTGTGCTTTGTATTTATGGAGCGGTAAGAGGTGTAGGCGGAATTGACAGTTGGGGCAGTGATGTGGAAGAGGCTTATCATATTAGTGCAGAGGACGATATAAAATATTCTTTTGTGATTTGTTAAAAAAGAAATGCCTGCTTTAGCATCATAACTACATTGGATGGTAGCATTTATAGTAGTCCTTATAGAAAAACATAACATATTTTAAGTAACTGATAAGTTTTTTCATGGTTATATACCTCCTTTTCTGTTTCCATTATATATAAGAGTGAATTGGAATTCGTGTCATAATAGAATAATATGTGGACAAAAATTGCAACAGGAGTGATTTGATTGATATTAACATACGAAAATAGAAATACGGAAATATCATATGAACGCAAGAAATCTATCCATGTTCCACCACACTTACATGATGCAATAGAAATGGTTTTTGTGACAGAGGGAAGTGTTGAACTAGGAGTTGGAAAGGAATTATATCATTTGGAAAAGGGAGATTTTGGAATTGTTTTTCCAAATGTAATTCATCATTATCAGGTATTTGGAAGTGGAAGAAACAGAGCAATCTATTTGTTCGCAAACCCTACATTTTTTTCATCCTATATTGAAGAATTGCAGAGCAACTGTCCGAGAATCCCGATTATAAAAAAAGATAATATTTCTCCTGATATAGAATATGTTATCAATCAACTGATCAAACAAGAAAAATATAATGGGAGATTGGAAAAGGCATATATGCAAGTGATTTTGGCTCATGTCTTTACAGATATGGAAATTATTCCAAGGGAATCTTCCGGAAAAGATGATGTTATTTATAATGCTGTCGAATATGTTGCAAAGAACTTTAGGGATGAGATTACATTAGAAAAAATGGCTTACGAGTTGTGTGTGAGCAAATATGTATTATCCAGAATGTTTGCAAAGACATTTCACTGTAATTTTAGTAAATATGTCAATGGCATCCGTTTGAATTATGCTCAAGCTTTGTTACAGGATTCAAAGGAATCTATTATAAATATTGCATTGGATTGCGGTTTTGAAAGCCAAAGAACTTTTAATAGAGTATTCAGGGAACGATATAAAATGACTCCGAGAGAGTTCCGCAATAGGGCAATGAAGTTACGTGCTGGAGAAGATGGATATGATTGATATACAATAAAATTTTTGAATTTGTATCGTAGGAGTTGCCAATAGGAAAGGAGAGAAGAAAAATGATTGAACTTTTAAAAATGACTATAAATAAACAAAAAAGTATTGCACTCATAGCTCATGATGGAAAAAAGCAAGATATGATTCGCTGGTGTCACAATAATAAAGAAACTTTAAAGAAACATCGTTTGTCTGGTACTGGAACTACTGCGAGAATGATTACAGATCAGGTAGGGTTGAGTGTAAAAGGCTATAACAGTGGTCCGTTAGGCGGGGATCAACAGATCGGTGCTAAAATTGTTGAGGGAAGTATTGATATAGTCATTTTCTTTTCTGATCCTTTGGCTGCACAGCCACATGATCCGGATGTAAAGGCTCTTTTACGAATAGCACAGGTATATGATATTCCGATTGCCAATAATATTGCAACGGCTGATTTCTTAATCCATTCCGCTCTCATGGATGAGGAGTATGTTCATCAAGTAGAGAATTTTAAGAAAACAGTTGAGAATAGAGCGGAGGCATTAGGGAAAAACTGATTCATTCAAGCAATTTTTGACAAAAATACAGTAAAATATATGTGTCAAATGAAAGGCTGGATAACTATGAATCAAGTGTCCTTTATTGAAGTGGAATACTCCAAATGAAATCTTCACAGTTACTATTGTTGCGTCATTCCTATTGATTTTTCTATTTCAAGGTAGTATCGGAGATTTTAGCCTTTCAGATAATGTTACTTTTAATTTGATTAGTGCTGCTACGATTAGTACTTTTTATCTCTTTGACATTGAAACGAAAGATTTAATGTAAGAGATAATGTGAAGTGAGGAAAATATAAACAATAGGAAAGGTGTAAGTGATGGTGATGGAAAATCGAAAATGGATTAGTTGTCCGATTTGTGGAAATAAAACAAGACTTAAAATACGACAAGATACGATTTTAAAGAACTTTCCACTTTATTGTCCAAAATGCAAATTGGAAGGTTTGATAGAAGTGGAAGAATTAAATGTAAAAGTCATCAAAGAGCCAGACGCATAGACGCAGAGCCGATGAATTTGTGGTAAATCACAGTTCATCGGCTTTTTTAAATAGAAAATCAATAAAATCATAAGGAGTTAGTTGTTCTCTTGTAGCGAAGAATGGTCTTGGATTACAGAGGATAACGGACAGAAATACTGCTACTATTTCAATCCGGTATCAGATGGAACAAGAGGAAAGTTATATGTGAATATGACAACTCCTGACGGATACCATGTGGATGAACTGGGACGTTGGGTTCCGTGATTAAAATGGAATTTCGGAGCGAATCAGTAAAACGAGAAAGGATTTCCTGATAAAGGGCAGTCCATATGAAAAAAGTAATTTGATTGTCGCAGAGGGGCATGACTGAAAGGTTATGCTCCTCTGTCTTTTAACTGCTGATTTCCAGTGAGTGATATTTTGCAGAGCGACGGTTCTGATGAGGATCCAGATTTATAAAAAAGAAGTAAATGGTCATTGAGAATCCTTTATATGAGGGGGAAAAGCCTAAATCTGTAAATAAAGATAATATTTCCTGCGAAAAATGAGTTGTGAAAACGAAAAAATAATAGTACAATGAATGTCAGCTTTAGAGATGCGAAACACATGAAAAGGAGATTTGGATGGAGCAGGAGATAATAAGAACACGAGACAGGGGGATGGGGCGTGAACTGGCGATTTCCGGGCTATTTGCTGCTTTGATTGCAGCGGGGGCCTTTATTAAGATCACAATACCGGTACAGCCGTTTCCTATGCATTTTACTCTGCAGTGGTTCTTTGTACTGATGGCAGGTTTTTTGCTGGGCTCCAGAGTAGCGGCAGCCAGTGTAGGAACTTATCTTTTGATCGGTTTGTTAGGGGTTCCTGTTTTTGCTGCAGGAGGCGGGCCGGCGTATCTGCTTCGTCCCACCTTTGGTTTTTTGCTTGGTTTTCTCCTGGCAGCCTGGGTCATAGGAAAGATTTGTGAATGGATGAAGCCGGTGAAAATGACCCGGATGATGATTCCTGCAGCAGCAGGTTTGGCTGTGTATTATGGAGCCGGGATTCTGTATTTTTATTTTATCAGCAATTATGTGATTTCTATGCCTATAGGCTGGAAAGCTGTTTTGATTAATTGCTGTCTGCTTACAATCGGAGAGGATTTTGTGCTTTGCATCCTTGCAGCGGCCACTGCTATGAAAATGCGTCCGGCTGTGCTTCGGATGATGGACTAGAGGCTATGCATTCAGCTGCAGTGCCTCTAATTTTTTTTCGATCAAGAAGAACAATGGTTCCGCGGGAAAGGCGAACCATTCCTTCACTCTGGAAGTAGCGAAGCATCCGGGTAATAACTTCACGGTGGGAACCCAGGTGGTTGGCAATGATCTCATGAGTAATTTTCAGCTCATTAGAGTATTCGATGGCAGATTCTTCCAGAAGAAAAGCGGCTACGCGTTTATCCAGGCTTTTCCAGAGGATCTGCTCGATGAGCCACATGACGTCAGAAAAGCGAGTAGCCATAAGCTCGTTGGTATAGTTTGCCACAGGCGCAGATTCTTCCATAATGCTTTTATATATTTCTGCAGGAATGACCCAGAGCTCTGTATCTTTTTCCGCTTCAATGGTGATCTCAAACTGAATAGAGCGCATGATGCAGGAGGCAGAGAAGAGACACATATCTCGTTCAAACAGACGGTAAATGGTGATCTCCCGTCCTTCGTCGGACAGAATGTATGCCCGAAGAAGACCGGACTTTATGAGAAGCAGACCTGTGCAGTCCATACTGCCATTGTGGATGATGGTGCCTTTTTCTGCTTTTCGTGAAATCAGGCTTCCCAGTATTCGATTTTGCTGCAGAGCAGTCAGCTTGTTCCATATGGGAAAGTAGTCTTGAAAATCCATGTTCCCCTCCTAACTGTTTTACATAATAGTTTTTATTTAGTATAGGTTATTTGTATCAATGCGTCAATTCCATTCTTGACAGATTCCTATATGAAAAGTATACTGGAAATAGAAAGTAAAAAAAATATTTGCACGGAAATACGCAGGATATATCTGATTTTTCTGAAAATTGAAAAGATATGCTGCGAATGAGGACGAAAGGAGAAGGTTATGAAGACTAAGTTTTATATTTGTCGCCGCTGTGGAAACCTGGTTGGCATGGTTCATGATTCAGGCGTTCCTATGATTTGCTGTGGCGAGAAGATGGAAGCCCTGGTTCCTAACACAGTTGAAGCCAGCGGCGAGAAGCATCTGCCAGTGGCTGTTATGGATGGAAATGTGCTTCGTGTTCATGTGGGAAGTGTGGATCATCCAATGCTTCCGGAACACTTTATTGAGTGGGTTTATGTACAGACAGATCAGGGCGGCCAGAGAAAGGCCTTAAAGCCCGGTGATGCGCCTGAGGTTTCTTTCTGTCTGGGTGATGATAAGGCAGCTGCAGTTTATGCGTACTGCAATCTTCATGGTCTCTGGATGACTGAGTTATGATGATTGATGCCGGATGCCTGTCTGATGGCATTCAGCAGTAAAAGGATAAAGTGAGGGTTTTATTCTGTAGGGGAAATCCGGAAAGAATCTTGTAATTTGTTGATTCTTTCCGGATTTTTTTGTGCATTTTTCTGTCTGCAGCGGGGCGCTTTTCCCTATGGTGATATTGTCACAGAAAGAGAAGGATTTTTTCGCTATACTTTATCCATAAAGAAACAGGGAATGCAGAAATAAAATTTTAGCGTACCCGGGAAGGAGAATTTATTTGATGCAGTATACCATTGCATTTTTAGAAGGAATGATTACGTTTATTTCCCCCTGCCTGCTGCCGATGCTTCCTATTTATCTTTCTTATTTTGCAGGCGGTGGAGAGAGGACTACTGGAAAAACAATAACGGGTGCGCTGGGGTTTGTAACGGGATTTACTGTGGTGTTTGTAACGCTTGGAGGGCTGGCCGGTACGTACCATAGGAAGTTTTTTGAGACAGTATCAGACAGCGGTTCAGATTGTTTCCGGTCTTGTGGTAATTGTTTTCGGATTGAATTTTCTTGGAGTATTCCGGTTGAATCTGTTTCATGGAAGCCGTCATTCTGTTGATACCTTTTAAGATTTTTGCACTCACAAAACGAGGGGCGTTACGCAATTATTATTAATTTGATAATTTTGCAACGCCCATTTTTATTTCATAGGAAAACCTCTCTTATGTCATAAAAAGCTTTGCGGAAATGTGAGCTGCGCACTAGCGAAAATGTTGCTGGCGCAGCTGCACTTTGTCGCGGGAATGTGCCAAGGCACATTCTTTATTCAAGTGAGCTCAAACACTTGTTTCAGAAGTACAGACGAAGGCTCATTTCTGGTTTGCCTGTCTGTAAATCTCATAGATTCCATTTTCATCAAGCTGACGGAAGGTTCCGATAGTTCGTGTTTTCTGATAGGAACAGCGGTTGGCCAGTTCGCGGATGACATGATCCTCCTGTTCTCCAATATCCTGATTTTCCCGGAATCCCACGGGCATTCCCAGAGAAGAAAAATACTCTCTGGTTGCCTGGATACCTGCAAGAGCCAGCTCCTTTTCGTCTGAGTCGGAAATACCCCAGACATTCTTTGCATATCGGGCGAAGCGGGACGGCTTTGCATCCATAACAGCCAGCGCCCAGGAATCCCATACAGTAGCAAGTGATGCGCCGTGGGCAGTGTCAAACATGGCAGAGAGCTCATGGCCCAGCTGGTGTACTGCAAAATCCTCCTGACAGCCCAGCCCTGTCAGTCCGTTGTGAGACAGGGAACCGGCCCACATCAGTTCGCTCATGGCTTCATAGTTGTGGGGATCGGCAACAGCAGTCCGTCCATTTGCAATCACTGTGCGCAGCAGCGCTTCAGCAAGGGCATCTGTTACCTCATTATCTGTAGGGTTGAAATAGCGATCCAGTGTATGCATCATAATGTCCGTAACGCCGCAGGCCACCTGATAGACAGGAAGGGTACAGGCAAGCTCTGGATTCATGATCGCGAATTTAGGCCGGTTCAGGTGGGTGCTCAACCCGCGCTTAGATCCGGTTTCCTGGTTTGTAAGAACAGAAGAGGCGCTTGTTTCGCTGCCTGCAGCAGGAATAGTCAGAACAGCGCCTGTTGGAAGTCCCTGTTCCGGTTTTTTCTTCCGGCTCCAGAATTCCCAGATGTCAGTATCTGGATTGGCTGCGCCGATGGCAATGGCTTTTGCTGTATCAATGGCAGAACCGCCCCCAATGCCTAAAATAAAGTCTGCGCCAAAGGTAATGGCTGTCTGAACACCTTTGCGGGCATGTTCAAGCGTCGGGTTGGCTCTGGCCCCGCCGAATTCCTCACAAATCAGGCCTGATTCTTCCGCAGAGCGGCGCACCTGCGCCAAAAGCCCGCTTCGTACAACAGAACCTCCTCCGTAAACAAGAAGCACGCGGCTGCCTCCATATTTGCGGATACAGGCACCGGTCTTCTGCTGGGTATCCCTGCCGAAAATTACCTCTGTAGGGGAGTAGTATGTAAATGAATGCATGGAAAATTCCACCTTTCTTTTTTATTTTATGATTCATGGGAGCTTTCTTCTTCTGAAGATATTTTACCATGAAAAAGAAAGGGGTTCCAGTAAAATTTAATAATAAACGGCAACAAAAAGGAACAGTTTTGCTGGAGGGATACAAGAAAAAGCTGCAATCAGGAAAAGCTGCAGTTATCCAGGCTATCCGGCCAGTTCATCCAGGGAATGAAACTGATAGCCCATAGATTCCCATTTTGTCAGCAGTTCATCCAGAATTTCTCCGTTGGTTTTGGAGGTACTGTGGAGAAGAACGATGGCTCCTGGATGGATGCGGCCAAGAAGCTTTTGAAAAGCTTCCTCATGAGTGGGTTGTTTGTCTTCGTACCAGTCTACATAGGCAAGGCTCCAGAAAAAGGTATGGTATCCCATTTCTTTTGCCATTTTCAGATTAGATTCGCTGTATTTTCCCTGGGGCGGCCGGTAATATTTTTTCAGCGGTTGTCCGGTTATCTGCTGGTAGAGCTGTTCCAGATCCTGCAGCTCTTTCTGAAAATCTTCTTTTGCAGCTATTTTAGACATATCCGGGTGGTGATAGGTATGGTTTCCTACAGTATGACCTTCCTCTACCATCCGTTTGACCAGTTCAGGACTGGTTTCCAGATAATTTCCCACAAGGAAAAAGGCAGCTGGTGCATGATGCTTTTTCAGAGCATCCAGAATGGCGGCGGTGTTTCCATTTTCATAGCCGGCATCAAAGGTCAGATATATGATTTTTTCTGTGGTATCTGCCGCGTAATGGGCTTGAAACTGTTTTAGATAGTCAGAGGTTGCATTTGCAACCGGCGGTTTTCCTTCCTGCTGGAAGCTGAGTCCCCAGTTTTCGGCAGAAGCACCTGCGCTGGTGGGAGCAGAGGCATGGCGGAAGGAAAGATAACCCAGCCAGTTTCCTGCAAGAAAAGAGAAAATCAGAAAAAACAGGACAGCAGCAGTCCGTTTGCACAGGCTGGATTGATGAAGAAAAAATTTCTGGCTCATGATAGACTCCGGAGAATCTTATTGTTAAAGCCTATGCGGGAAGATTAAGAAAGTTGTCATATTTTATAGAAAGAATCTATGATATACTAAAAAAAGCAGTATCCGGATAGAGATGTTTGACCGGAACTGGAGGAAGGTGTTCCAAAAAAATGGCTTAAAGGAGTAGACATGATGATAAAATGGAAGAAAGTACTGGCAGCGGGACTTGGAACGGCTATGCTGTTTAGCCAGACAGCTTATGCAGATACGGTGATGGTTCCTCCGCCTCCTTTTATTGGAGGCAGTCAGACAGGAAATACAGGACTTGGAAATGGCATAGTGCAGCCGGGAGTGACAGGCAGCCAGAACAACAGCGCAGAAAATCAGGGCGGTCCTGGAGGAGCGGGAGGACAGAGCAGCTCAGAAAATCAGGGTGGTCCCGGTGTATCAGGAAATCAAAGCGGCAGTCAGTCAAGTTCTTCTCACGCACAGGAGGCAGCTTTGCCGCAGGTGAAGGCAGAAGGCGCTGTTTTGATGGATGCAGCAACAGGAAAAGTATTGTTCGGAAAGAATCAGGACATGCAGTTTTATCCGGCCAGTATTACCAAGGTAATGACAGCTCTTCTGGTGCTTGAACGCTGCAGCCTGAATGACACAGTGACTTTTTCAGCTTCTGCTACAACCAATCTGGAATCGGGAGCAGTTTCCCTGGGCATATCTGAGGGAGATCAGCTGACAGTGGAGCAGTGTCTGTACGGTCTGCTTTTAAAATCAGCCAATGAGATTGGAAATGGACTGGCCGAGCATGTGGCAGGAAGCGTCAGCGCGTTTGCAGATCTGATGAACGCCAGAGCCAGGGAACTTGGGTGTAAGAATACCCACTTTACCAATCCTCACGGGCTGAATGATACGGCCCATAAAACAACGCCTTACGATATGGCGCTGATCATGCGGGCGGCTCTCCAGAACGAAACCTTCCGGAAAATTGATACTACAACAAGCTATGAATTTCCGGCTACAAAAAAGTCGGCTGCTAAAACGATTACCATGGGACACAAGATGATGTATCCCACAGATTCCCGGTATTATGAGGGCATTATCGGAGGGAAAACGGGATATACCTCAAAGGCAGGGAACACTTTAGTAACAGGGGCCCAAAGAAATGGCGTTCGTCTGATTGCAGTGGTCATGAAAGCCAGCGGAAGCCATTATACAGATACCATTGCCATGCTGGATTACGGCTTTGCAAATTATGAAAAGCTGGCAGGAGGAAGCCAGAATGGAGTGGTGACGCCGGGGGCAGGCAATCAGAGCGGAACAGTGACACCGGGAACAGGAAGCCAGAACGGAGCGGCAACGCCGGGAACAGGAAGCCAGAGTGGAGTGGTGACGCCGGGGGCAGGCAATCAGAGCGGAACAGTGATACCGGGAAATGGGAACAGCCAGGGAACCCAGGAGGTGCCTGGAACATCTTCCGGTCCAAGTGGTATTCCATCTCAGAATACATCGTCTGTGCCGGGAGAGAGCGGATCAGCAGGACCGGGAAGCCAGACTGGAATACCGGAAGGCTCAGGCGGAAGTCAGGGCTGGAAGCAGGATCAGACCGGCTGGTATTATATCGGGGAAAATGGTTCCAACGCAGCCAATCAGTGGCTGGAGCTTCAGGGCACCTGGTACTGGTTTGACGGAAATGGATATATGGCAACCGGCTGGCGGAATTATACGGATGGATCTTATTATTATTTTGATCCGGCGACCGGAGCTATGGTATCCGATCGATGGATTCAGGATGGAGGCGCCTGGTATTATTTAAGTGCAGACGGAAAGCTTCTGACCAATGGAACAACTCCCGACGGTTATCGTGTCAATGAATATGGTATCTGGGATGAAAAAACAGGTGCTTAGGCTGCCTGGACAGAACGGAAGCGGACGGAAGAAGCGCAGCAGCAGTGAAAACACAGCTGCCTCAGGTGACGCCTGATAGGAACGTGAAAGGACAGAGCGGAATAGAAAGCTGGAAAAAGAAAGAACGAGGGGTGCGGAGATGAAAGAAAAGTTATATACCATAGAACTGACAGATGCCGTGAAAGCGGGAGATGAGTGCCTGTTTTGCTGGCTGGAGAGAAAGCTGGAGCAGGAAAATCTGGAGTTTGTCCTGGGATCTTCTTATATGGAGAGTGATATTCGTGACAATACCAGTGAGCGGGGATTTTGCCGTCATCATACAAAAATGATGTTTGATTACGGAAATTCTCTGGGCAATGCCTGGATTTTAAAATCCCGTATGGAAAAGGTCAACCGGGACTTTAAAAAGCAGATGGGACAGGCAGGCGCGGTGGAAAAAGGCGTCTCTCTTCTGGGACGTTTATTTTCCGGCAGAAAGCAGACTGCCTCTGTTTCCGGCCCGGCAGCAGGACAGTCCGGGGCTTCTGCCTGGCTGAGAGGAGAAAACAGTCACTGCTATATCTGTGAGCGGATGGACGGCATTTATCAGAGAATGTTGGATACCTTTGTTTATATGCTGAAAAATGATACGGATTTCGGAGAACTTTTGATGGCCTCCAAGGGGTTCTGCCTGCCTCATTTTGCTGATGTGCTGGATATTTGTCAGGCCAAGCTGACCGCACAGGAGCAGGAGGTGTGGATTCCAAGGCTGACAGAGCTGACTTCACGAAATCTGGATCGGATTCAGGAGGATATTGACTGGCTGATAGAAAAATACGATTACAGAAACCGTGATGCAGACTGGAAGGAATCGCGAGATGCGGTACAGAGAACCATGCAGAAGCTGACCGGAGGACATCCGGCAGATCCGGTCTTTCAGAATAGAAAATAGCCGGTGATTGGCAGCATATTTACGAATTATCCAGGGAATCCTAATGGAAAGCAGAAGTATGCATATGACATTAGGAGGTTTCTATGATGGATTTTAAAAACAGTGAGACAGCAAAAAATCTGATGAGAGCGTTTGCCGGTGAGAGTCAGGCCAGGAACCGTTACACGTTTGCAGCGGGCATTGCCAGAAAAGAAGGGCTGTTTGTAATTGAGTCGGTATTTTCCTTTACAGCAGATCAGGAAAAGGAGCATGGAGAAATTTTTTATAATTACCTGAAGGAGCTGGGCGGAGAAACCATTTTTATTGACGGCGGTTATCCGGTGGATCAATACGAAAAAAGCCTGGATTATCTGAAAGCAGCGCATCACAATGAATACGAGGAATTTGAAGATGTCTACCAGAATTTTGCAAAAACGGCAAAGGAAGAGGGATTTAGCCAGATTGCAACCAGCTTTTCAATGATTGCAGAAATTGAACGGACTCACGGAGATCGTTTCCAGCTGTTTGCAGATTATCTGGAGAAAAATCAGCTGTTTGTATCTGAGGTGGAAACTGGCTGGATGTGTCTGAACTGCGGTCATATTCATCGGGGAACCATGGCGCCGGAGCACTGTCCGGTTTGCCGCCATGAGCAGGGATATTTTGTTCGCATGGAGCTGGCTCCCTATATTCAGTAGAAAAAACGATAGCGAGGAGAGACAAATGATAAAGGCAGTGATTTTTGATCAGGATGGTCTGATGTTTGACACAGAGCGAATCGCAGGAATTGCCTGGCATCAGGCGGAAAAAGAATGGGGAATCCATCTGGAAGAAAGTTTTTTGAAGACTATTCGCGGAATGAATCACCAGGATGCCCGCATAAGATTTGAAGAGGTATTTGGAGACTCTGTGGATTTTATGGCATTTCGAGGAAAAAAACAGGAGATTTTTGAGGCACTTTTGGAGAGGGACGGAATTCCAGTAAAGCCGGGACTTTATGAGCTTTTGGAGTATCTGGAGGCGCAGAAGATTCCGGCGGCTTTGGCATCTGCCAGCAGAATGGAATATACGGAGAGAAATCTGGAAAAAACAGGAATCCGCAGATATTTTTGTCACCTGGTTACTGGAGATATGGTCAGCCATGCAAAACCGAATCCGGAGATTTTCTGGAAGGCTGCAGAGCTTCTGGGAGAAAAGCCGGAGGATTGTCTGGTTCTGGAGGACAGCTTAAATGGAGTGGAAGCAGGGCTTCGGGGAGGGTTTGTCACCGTTATGGTTCCGGATCTGACCCAGCCAGAGGAGGAATTGAAAAAGCGGGTATACCGGGTTTGCAGTTCCCTTCTGGAGGTAAAGGAAATGCTGGAAGCAGAAAGAGCAGGATAAGGATATGAGGGCAGGAAATATAGAGTTATCTTTATGTGCAGCCGCCGGAGCTGCTGCGGCAGGGCTGGCATGGAGCAAATATGAGCGGGGGCATTTTGTGACAGAGGAGTTGGTTTTTTCTTCCTCGAAAATTAAAGAGCCGGCTGTTCTGGTGTTTTTATCGGATCTTCACGACAATACATTTGGAGAAAAGAATGAGAAGCTGCTGAAGGAGATAAAAAGAATCCATCCGGATGCGGTTTTGATTGGCGGCGATACGATGGTTACAAAGCCGGGGCGTGCGGATCTTTCCAGGACAAAGGAGCTCCTTCAGGGAATTTCCCGCCTTTCTTGCCCGGTTTTTTATGCAAATGGAAATCATGAGCAGAGGATGCAGCGGGATCGGGGAGTTTACGGGTCCATGTATGATGAATTTCGGAAACTGCTGGAAGAATATCAGGTGAATTATTTACAGAATAAAACGGTACAGTGGCGGGACGATATAGCAGTCAGTGGAGTGGACATAGCCTGGAAGTATTATCAGGATTTTCATCCGGATTCTATGGTGCCGTCTTATCTTGCCAGACGGCTGGGAAAGGCAGAGTCTGAAAGGTTTCAGATTCTTCTGGCTCATTCCCCTCTCTTTTTTGATGCGTATGCAGGTTGGGGAGCGGATTTGTCTCTGGCAGGCCATTTTCACGGCGGAACCATCCGCCTTCCCGGACTGGGGGGAGTCATGACTCCTCAGTATCAGTTTTTCCATCCCTTCTGCGGAGGCGTGTTTGAGCAAAACGGTCGGTGGATGCTTGTCAGCCGCGGGCTTGGAACCCATTCTATTAATATCCGTATAGGAAACAGACCGCAGCTGGCGGTAATAAGGCTGGAGCCAAAATCATAGCAGGCCGCTGCCATAGGATAGATACCCCTGTTCGATATTTACAGAGCGGGGGTTTTTTGTTATACTGATACATACGTGACAAAAGGCAAAGGGCGGATTGGAATGGCAATATCTTATAAACTGGAGAAGTTTGAAGGTCCTTTGGATCTTCTTCTTCATTTAATTGATAAAAATAAAATAGATATTTATGATATTCCGATTATGGAGATTACACAGCAGTATCTTGATTATGTGAATCAGATGGAAAAAGAGGATCTGAATCTGGTCAGTGATTTCCTGGTTATGGCGGCAACGCTTCTGGATATTAAATCCCGGATGCTGCTTCCTGTAGAGACGGTTGAGGAAGAGGGCGAAGAAGATCCCCGGGCAGAGCTGGTTTCCCGTCTTCTGGAGTATAAGCAGTATAAAATAATGGCTCAGGAGCTTCTCGATATGGAGGAGAATGCCGGTGGACTGCTTTTTAAAAAGCCTACGGTTCCAAAAGAGGTGGCAAAGTATGAGACGCCGGTAGATCTGGATGAGCTGTTGGACGGGCTGACTCTGGCAAAGCTGCAGCGGATTTTCCAGTCTGTTATGAAGCGGCAGCAGGATAAGGTGGATCCCATCCGCAGCAAGTTTGGAACTATCAAAAAAGAGCCGGTCAGTCTGGAAACACGGATTCTGGATGTGATGGCTTATGCAAGAAAGCACAGAAATTTCAGCTTTCGTCAGCTGCTGGAGCGGCAGTCTGACAAGCTGGAGGTGGTTGTGACCTTTCTGGCTATTCTGGAGCTGATGAAGATTGGAAAGATTCATCTGACCCAGGAGCATGCCTTTGATGATATGTACATAGAGATTCAGGAAGCAGAGGGCGAAGAAACAGAACTTTTGCTGGAAGATTTAGGGGATCTGGAAGGATAGAAAATATGGGAAGTCTGTACGACGATGACGACGAGGAATTTGATCTGGCTGCTGTAGAGGCACGCCATGAGGAGCTGGAAGCGCTGGAGGCACTGGATACCAGAGAAGGACAGCTGGTGTTGGATATTCCAGGCTGTCAGAATATCACGGACGAGAAAAATCCGGATGGAATATATCCAGAAAGTGACTGGGAAGCGATTGTGGAGGCTGTGCTGTTTACAATGGGAAATTCCGTAGAACTTCGGCAGCTGGCAGCGGCTATTGATCAAAGTGAGAATGTGGCCCGCCGGGTTGTGACAAGCCTTCAAAAACGGTATCAGAAGGAAAACAGAGGGATGCAGATTATCGAACTGGAGAATGCCTATCAGATGTGTACCAGAGCAGAATATTATGAGAATCTGATTCGCGTGGCTTCCGCTCCCAAAAAGCATGTGCTGACGGATGTGGTTCTGGAGACTCTTTCTATTATCGCCTACAAGCAGCCGGTGACAAAAATGGAAATTTCAAAAATCAGAGGCGTATCCTCCGATCATGCTGTAAACCGACTGGTAGAGTATGGTCTTGTATACGAGGCGGGAAGGCTGGACGCCCCCGGCCGGCCGGCTCTGTTTGCAACAACAGAAGAATTCCTGCGCCGGTTTGGCGTAGGTTCTACAACGGATCTTCCTACAATGAATCCGGAACAGGAGGAGGAGATCCGTCAGGAGGTAGAGGAAGAACTTCAGATGAAGCTGAATGAAATGGGCGCACTGGAAAACGGGAACGAGGATGATGCTCTGGATCTGGAGGAAGCAGTGGAACGGGCCATGGAAGAAGAAACTCAGGACGCGGAGGAAAGACCTCAGGACATGGCTGAGGGGGATGCGGAAGCAGAAAACCAGGAAATTTTAAGGGAGGATAAGGAAGAAGATGCCTGATATTAAAATCAAATATTTAACAGATAAAATAGAAAAGCTTACTTATATTGGAGGAAAGTCCGACTGGATTGATCTGCGGGCGGCAGAGGATGTGGAACTGAAGGCTGGAGAGTTCCGGCTGATTCCTCTTGGTGTTGCCATGGAGCTGCCAAAGGGCTATGAGGCCCACATTGTTCCCAGAAGCAGCACCTATAAGAATTTCGGTGTAATTCAGACAAATCACATGGGTGTAGTAGATGAAACCTACTGCGGAGATAATGATCAGTGGTTTTTCCCTGCCTATGCTTTAAGAGATACAAAAATTATGACCGGGGATCGAATCTGCCAGTTCCGTATTATGGAGCATCAGCCGGCAATCCGGTTTGAAGAGGTCGAAAGTCTGGAAAATGAAGACCGGGGCGGAATTGGAAGCACCGGCAGAAAGTAGTGAGGCTGTGGATAAGAAAGAAAAAGAAACAGATGTAAGAAAGCAGGCAGCTGCTTCCCGTCCCAGGTTTCGGGGAGAGATTCAGTACGAGCAGCTGGAACAGCAGAGAGCGGCTGCAGAGAGCGCACCGGGTTCTACTGTGAGAATCCTTCGAACCGGGGGGAGAAGTACGGCAGCAGAGCGGGAGGATTACCGCCGCGTGCAGCCGCAGCAGCAGGGTGCTTTATCTCGGCCCGTGCGGCAGGCACAGCCAGTGCGGCAGACACAGCCCGTGCAGTCGTCGGGGGTATCTCGGTCAGGCAGAGGGGGGCAGACGTCTGGAAGAAATCAGACATCCCAAAGCAGGGCAGAGGGAAGCATGTCATCAGGAAGAGCTGCAGGCAGAACCGGTACAGCCGTTTCAGGAAGGCAGTCCCGGCCGGCAGCAGGAGAGCGTCCCAGATTTCATCCTGCGAAAGAACAGCAGGAGTATGGAAAAAACAGAGCTCGCGCGGCAGCTGTCCGCCGGAAGAAAAAAAGGCAGAGAAGGGCTTTTTGGGGCGCAGGACTTTTGATCCTTGCTCTGGCGGCAGGAGGCGCAGGATTTGGTCTGGTTCGCTGGAAGGCAGGCAGTAAGAAGAGGGAGCTGGCGGAACAAGGGGTAATGGCTATGAACGTCGGCGATTACGAGACAGCAATTACAGTCTTTGATCAGGCCCTGGAAGGCTCTGGAAAACGAATTGGCAATTTTGAAGAGGACGTATTGTTTAACCGGGCAGAGGCAGAATATAAGCAGGGGGATTTTGCAGCAGCTCTTGCTACTTATCAGATTATATTAAATGCGGATTCAGAGAATGAAATGGCCAGACAGGGGGCGGCTCTTTGTCTGGCAGAAGCAGGAGAATGGGATCAGGCCTTGACTCTTGGGGTTCTTCAGAGCCAGATTTACAGCCGGATGGCGGCTGCACAGATCGAGGCAGGACAGTATGAGGAGGCTATGCAGACCATCGCTCAGGGAAGAAGTCTTCCAGACCAGTCGGCTGCCAGAAATCTGGATTTTAATGAAGCAGTGATTCGGGAAAAGCAGGGGGATTTTGCAGCAGCCCTGGAGCTGTTTGAGGCCTATCGGGAAAAATACGGGGCTGACGAGGCTGCAGAGCGGGAAATTATCTTTTTAAAGTCCCGTCAGTAAAGCGAATAAGGAGATAGAATGGCAGATTTATTTGAGATCAAAGAAGCTGAGGAGCGGGTGATCCTGATTGCCGTCAGTGTAAATGAGGAGGAGGACACAGCTGCATCCTTAGATGAGCTGGAGGAGCTGGTAAAAACGGCAGGAGCCTTTACGGTAGGAAAAGTGATCCAGAATCGAGAGCGGATTCATCCTGGAACCTATCTGGGAAAAGGAAAGATAGAAGAGGTAAAGGAGCTGATCTGGGAACTGGGAGCTACAGGCGTTGTCTGTGACGATGAGCTGTCCCCGGCTCAGATGAGAAACCTGGAGGATGCTCTGGATACAAAGGTGATGGATCGAACCATGGTGATTCTTGATATTTTTGCCTCCCGTGCAACTACCAGCGAGGGAAAGATTCAGGTTGAACTGGCACAGCTGAAATACAGGGCAGCTCGTCTGGTAGGACTGCGGAGCTCCCTTTCCCGTCTGGGCGGCGGAATCGGTACAAGAGGACCAGGTGAGAAAAAGCTGGAGATGGACCGCCGTCTGATTCATGAGCGGATTAGCCAGCTGAAATCGGAGCTGGAAACAGTGAAGCGTCACCGTGACGTGATCCGCAGACAGAGAGAAAAGCAGCACACGCCTGTGGCAGCTATTGTAGGCTATACCAATGCAGGAAAATCAACCTTGTTGAACAAGCTTACGGATGCGGGAATTCTGGCTGAGGACAAGCTGTTTGCCACCCTGGATCCGACGACCAGGGGACTGGAGCTAGAGAGCGGGCAGCAGATTTTGCTGACTGATACGGTAGGTTTTATCCGGAAGCTGCCGCATCACCTGATTGAAGCATTTAAAAGTACTCTGGAGGAGGCGCGTTACAGTGATATGATTCTCCATGTAGTGGACTGCTCCAATCCCAATATGGATATGCAGATGCATGTGGTTTATGAAACCTTACGGGAGCTGAAGGTGGAGGATAAAACCATTATCACTGTATTTAACAAGATTGACAAAAAAACAGATGGGGAATATCCCAGAGATCTCCAGTCAGATTATCAGATTCAGATTTCTGCAAAAACAGGAGAAGGATTAGACCAGCTTATAAGTACCCTGGAAAAAGTTCTGAGAAGTCAGAAAATATATCTGGAACGCCTGTTTTCGTACAGTGAAGCAGGAAAGATTCAGACCATAAGAAAATATGGAGAGCTGATTTCCGAGGAGTATCAGGGAGATGGAATCTATGTAAAAGCGTATGTTCCCGCAGAATTTTTTGCAGCAGTCATGGAAAAATAAGATTTTTTCCAGTCATAATATATTTATTAGAAAATATCATAAAACACAATATCTATGTTTTTATTTTGACGAGAAAACAAGATATTGTGTTTTGTTTTGTGATTTGCTATAATAATCCCATAGCGCCGTCAGAAACCGGATATGGTTTGAAGGCAAGAAGGGGGTTTTTATATGATCAGTGTGGTAAAACGTGACGGAGAAATAGCAGAATTTTCCCTGAATAAGATAACAGAAGCAATTAAGAAGGCTTTTCGGGCAACGGGAAAGGAGTACAACAACGAGATTTTAGAGCTTCTTTCTCTTCGCGTTACCTCTGATTTCCAGAGTAAACTGGAGAATGGCAATATTTCTGTAGAACAGATTCAGGACAGTGTGGAGCATGTGCTGGAGCAGACCGGCTACACGGATGTCGCCAAGGCTTATATCCTTTACCGGAAGCAGCGGGAGAAAATCCGCAACATGAAAAATACCATCCTGGATTATAAGGATGTAGTAAACAGCTATGTAAAGGTAGAGGACTGGCGGGTAAAAGAGAATTCAACCGTAACCTATTCCGTAGGCGGTCTGATTTTAAGTAATTCCGGGGCCATTACAGCCAATTACTGGCTTTCAGAGATCTATGATCAGGAGATTGCCCAGGCTCATAGGAATGCGGACATTCACATTCACGATTTGTCGATGCTGACCGGCTACTGCGCCGGATGGTCTTTAAAGCAGCTTTTACTGGAAGGACTTGGCGGGATTCCCGGAAAGATTACCTCTTCTCCGGCGAAGCATTTGTCTGTTCTCTGCAATCAGATGGTAAACTTTCTGGGAATTATGCAGAATGAATGGGCCGGCGCCCAGGCTTTTTCCTCGTTTGATACCTACCTGGCTCCCTTTGTCAAGGCAGATAATCTGTCCTACCGGGAAGTGAAAAAGTGCATTGAGTCCTTTATTTATGGAGTGAATACGCCCAGCCGCTGGGGAACCCAGGCGCCGTTTTCCAACATTACTCTGGACTGGACTGTTCCGGATGATATGGCAGAGCTTCCTGCGATTGTCGGCGGCAAAGAGATGGATTTCAAATACAAAGACTGTAAGCGGGAAATGGATATGGTTAACCGCGCCTTTATTGAAACGATGATAGAGGGAGATGCCAACGGACGGGGATTCCAGTACCCCATTCCTACCTATTCTATTACCAGAGATTTCGACTGGTCGGATACGGAAAATAACCGGCTGCTGTTTGAGATGACAGCCAAGTACGGCACTCCGTATTTTTCCAATTATATTAACAGCGATATGCAGCCCAGCGATGTGCGCAGCATGTGCTGCCGTCTGAGGCTGGATCTGCGTGAGCTTCGAAGAAAAACAGGAGGCTTCTTTGGTTCTGGAGAGAGTACCGGATCCGTAGGCGTTGTGACCATCAATATGCCCAGGATTGCTTATCTTGCAAAAAATGAAGAGGATTTTTACGAGCGGCTGGATCACATGATGGACATTGCAGCCCGCTCTCTGAAGGTAAAGCGTGAGGTAATTACCAAGCTGTTACAGGGAGGTCTTTATCCTTATACAAGACGGTATCTTGGTTCCTTTGACAGTCATTTTTCCACCATTGGACTGATTGGAATGAATGAGGTGGGGCTCAATGCCAGCTGGCTGGGACGAGATATGACAGATCCGAAGACCCAGGTCTTCACGAAAGACGTACTGAACCATATGCGGGATCGGTTGGTGATTTACCAGGAAGAATACGGTGATTTGTACAATCTGGAAGCAACTCCGGCAGAGTCCACTACCTACCGCCTTGCCAAGCACGATGTACAGCGTTATCCCGATATCCGGACTGCAGGCTGCAAGGGGGATACGCCTTATTATACCAACAGTTCTCATCTGCCTGTGGATTGTACGGCTGATATTTTTGAGGCTCTTGATATTCAGGACGAGCTGCAGACTCTTTATACTTCAGGAACCGTGTTCCACGCTTTTTTGGGAGAGAAGCTTCCTGACTGGAAGGCAGCAGCTCGCCTGGTACGAACGATTGCGGAGAACTACAAGCTGCCATATTACACCATTTCACCAACCTATTCCATCTGTCAGGAGCATGGTTATCTGATTGGGGAGCACAAGACCTGTCCCATCTGCGGCAGAGAGGCTGAGGTGTACAGCAGGATTACAGGATATTACCGACCGGTGAAGAACTGGAATGAAGGAAAAACTCAGGAGTACAAGAATCGCACGACCTACGATGTAGCTCATTCTGTGCTGCGGAAGAATCCGGAAGCCTCAGAACGGGTAAAGGAAGCAGTGAGACAAAGCAAATTGGAAAACGGTTTTGAATACACAGGAGAAAACGGGCAGGAGCAGATCGCATACCTGTTTACAACAAAAACATGTCCCAACTGTAAAATGGCGAAGGAATTTCTGCGGAATGTGCCTTATCAGACAGTTGATGCGGAAGAAAATCCTGACATTACCATGAAATTCGGCGTGATGCAGGCGCCAACGCTGGTAGTTGTAAAGGACGGGAAAATTGAAAAATTTGTAAATGCATCGAATATCCGGAAATTTGCGGAAACAAGGGAATGATGGATATAGAAGAAACAACATCAGGGCTGGTCTTTGAACCAGCCCTGGTAGATCAAAAGCTTAAGGATTCATTCCAAAATCTACAGTGACGGTGGCCTTGACGCTAAGCTGTCCTGGCATAACAGCCATATCGGCAGCAGATTCCATTTTAGCGCCTGCTCCGTATGTCAATGTATCGGAATTGGAATACCGGGCAGCAGGATTGTAGCCCTGTTCCTCAACGTGAAGAATACCAGATAAGGTTCTTCCTCCTGCCTGGGCAATGGTTTCTGCCTTTGTCTGGGCGGCAGCGACCGCCTTTTCCAGAGCTTCCTGATAAGCAGCATCGTAATTGCTTGAGAAATAGTCAACCGATTCAATTCCATTAACTCCAGCTTCCACAGACTGAGAAATGATGGCGCCTGCCTGATCCACAGGAATATCAGAAACCGTAAGAGAGGTGGTCATCTCGTATCCAGTGATCTCCCGGTTGTCAGAATTCCAGTTGTGAATAGGCTGAAGTCCATAGGCGGTGGTTTTAATAGAGGTTTCTTCCACCCCAAGTCCTTTCAGGGTTTCAATGGCCTTATTCAGATCCAGGCTGTTGGCTTCCTGACAGGCAGAAGCAGTAGCTGCTCTTGTATAAATTGAGTAGGTGATCCGGGCCATATCAGGAGTGATTTTGACCTCCTCTGTGCCAGTAACGGTAATCGTATTCGAATTATCTGCATTTTGAACCTGGATGGTTTCTGGAAAGGGAACTGCAGTCTGTGTTCCAGCGCCGCATCCGGAGGCAGCCAAGGCAGAACCCAGAACGGCGGCAGTAAGGCCTGCTGTAAGAATCCATTTTTTTCTGTTTGTAATCATTATTATCCTCCCTTCGCCTAATCGGCATTGCAGCTTTTTTCATTGCTGCTTTTTATATCTAGATCATACCAGAAATGGAAAATAACTGTATTTCTTTTCCCTTAAAGAAATAGGTAAGTTTTATTACAAAAGTCAAAATAATTCTTTCAGTCAGGAATTGTTATCAGCCATATAGTTCTCCGATACCGGAGACAGCCACGTAGATGTGGGATATTTTATACCAGGTGGAAAAATCGATAACTCCTGTCTGAGGAAGGCCAAACACAGACTGGAACTGCCGGACTGCTGCTGCAGTAGCAGGGCCATAAATGCCGTCTGGAGTGATGCGGGGGATAGCAGTATAAACAGTAGAAATTGCAGCAAGCTGCTCCTGAACCTGCATTACCTTCTGTCCGGAGGAGCCGTAGGTCAGATCATAGCCAGGCCAGGAGGCTGGAATTCCGGAGATTTCCTCGGCGGTATTGACGTACATATCGTCTCCATAGAAATGGCGGAGAATACTGATGGGACTGTAGCCCTGCTCGCCAAGGCTGCAGGAGCCCCACTGGGTCATCCAGCCGCGTTCCAGACACTGAACCTGGCGCCCATCGCAGTACTGGGTCAGAATAGGCTGGCGCACATCTGGACGGGAAAGATAGTTATCAAAGATTTCATCTACAATAACAGAAATGCTCTCATAAATATTTCTTCCGGGAATCCATTTGTGATCAAAGGCAGTGGAGGAGGTAATGGTAAAATCATAGCCCCTGTTTCGGTAATGCTCAGTGAAAACCCGGTTCAGGGTAAAGCTCATAATAGCCAGTACATTGGCAGTAATGGTCGCCTGAGGCCAGGTGGCGTAGATTTCACTGGAAGCTACATTTTTAATATAGTCTCTGTACGGCACATAATAATCAGATGCAGAGGTATCTGTGGGAACACCGTCATGAACTACAATGGTCTGGGGAACTACAACGCGGCTTAAAACAATTTCTCCAGATTCTCCTACAGGCTGGATCTCCGGCTCTGCAATTTTCGGAGGATAGGAGCCGTAAAGGGTGTGATCCGGAATTACGACAGGCTTTACTGCAGCAGGATCGGTTTCCGGCTCCATCCGAACGGGCTGAATGGCAACGGAATCTGCCAGAATCTCAGTTCCGTCAATCCGGACGGTTTTAAAACCGGGGGCTGTAATTTCCAGATTATATTCTGCATAAGGGCGGATACCGGATTCCGGATCCAGGCTGTATTCCACAGGGGGCGCTTCCAGAGAGATTTCCGGTGTCTGCCCGGAACGATCGGTATCTGCCTGTTCCAGAGGCCTTAGGGGAGCGTCAGTTCTGGAAACAGAGATTTTGGCATTTTGAACAGGAAAATTGTTTTCGATGTTTACAACATTGACCTGGAGAAAACCACGGCCGGTTCGAGCTTCGGCTGCCGTCATATCCTTTCTCCAAAAGGAATTTATTTTCATAAGATCCTCACACAATCTGTTTCTAAAGTATATCGGTAAAGGTTAAGAAAAATGTATGGATATATTTTTTCTTAACAATGGCTTGAAAATGCAAATAAAATCATGTATAATCTTATCAATTTGGGCACAAGTCAGACAGCCCAAAAGAACATATATTCTACGCAACCTGGAACAGAAAGGAAAGGTACCAACATATGAAAGCATTTCTTATTCTGGAAGACGGAACTGTTTTTACAGGAACCAGCATTGGTTCAGCCAGAGAGGCAGTCAGCGAGATTGTGTTTAACACATCTATGACCGGTTATCTGGAGGTATTGACTGACCCATCCTACGCAGGTCAGGCAGTTGTAATGACCTATCCCTTGATTGGCAATTATGGCATTTGTTATGATGATATGGAATCCGCCCGGCCGTGGCCTGACGGTTTTATTGTACGTGAATTATCCAGACTCCCCAGCAATTTCCGGTGTGAGGATACTATTCAGAATTTTCTTGAGAAAAATGATATTCCCGGCATCAGCGGAATAGATACAAGAGCGCTCACTAAAATATTAAGAGAAAAGGGAACCATGAACGGTATGATTACGACCAGAGAGTATGAGGATCTGGAAGAGCCAATCAGCCGTATTAAGGCATATTCTGTAAAGGGCGTTGTAAAGGCAACCTCCTGTAAAGAGAAATATGTGCTGGAGCCAGAAGACAGCAAGCTGCAGGAGCCTGTACGCCGGGTTGCACTTCTGGACCTGGGAGCAAAGAAAAATATTGCCCGCTCTCTGGTTGAGCGTGGCTGCGAGGTAACGGTTTATCCCTGTGATACACCGGCAGAAGAGATTCTGGCATCCTGTCCCGATGGCATTATGCTGTCAAATGGACCGGGAGATCCCAAGGAAAATACAGAGATTATCCGGGAAATCCGGAAGCTGTATGAGTCCGATACACCGATTTTTGCGATCTGTCTTGGTCATCAGCTGATGGCGCTGGCAACAGGAGCAGACACCTTCAAACTGAAATATGGACACAGGGGAGGAAATCATCCGGTTAAGGATCTGGAAACCGGACGAGTATACATTTCTTCTCAGAACCACGGCTATGCGGTAGATCCGGAAAGCCTGGATCCGTCCGTGGCAGTTCCCGCATTCGTCAATGTAAATGACAAAACCAATGAGGGACTGAAGTACACAGGAAAAAATATTTTTACCGTTCAGTATCATCCGGAGGCATGCCCCGGACCATTGGACTCTGGATATCTGTTTGACCGGTTTATGAAGATGATGGGAGGGAATGAATAATGCCGAAGAATCCTGATATTAAAAAAGTTCTGGTACTTGGCTCCGGCCCGATTATCATTGGCCAGGCAGCTGAATTTGACTATGCAGGCACCCAGGCCTGCCGTTCCTTAAAAGAGGAAGGCATTGAGGTTGTTCTTTTAAACTCCAATCCGGCAACCATTATGACGGACAAGGATATTGCCGATCGGGTGTACATTGAGCCTCTGACAGTAGAGGTAGTAGAGCAGCTGATTAAAAAGGAGCATCCGGACAGCATCCTTCCCACTCTGGGCGGTCAGGCTGGACTGAATCTGGCTATGGAGCTGGAGGAGGCCGGATTTTTAGAGAAAAACCATGTGCGACTGATTGGAACTACGGCTCTGACCATTAAAAAGGCAGAGGATCGGGAAATGTTTAAGGAAACCATGGAGAAAATCGGTGAGCCGGTAGCGCCCTCAGATATTGTAGAAAATGTAGAGGACGGTCTGCGGATTGCAGAAGAAATCGGGTATCCGGTGGTTCTTCGTCCCGCCTACACCCTGGGCGGCAGCGGCGGCGGAATTGCCGAGGATCGGGAAACCTGCCGGGAAATTCTGGAAAATGGTCTTCGCCTTTCTCGTGTGGGCCAGGTTCTGGTTGAACGCTGCATTGCCGGATGGAAGGAAATTGAATATGAGGTAATGCGTGACGGCGCCGGAAACGTGATTACGGTATGTAATATGGAAAATATCGATCCCGTAGGCGTTCATACAGGTGACAGTATTGTTGTGGCTCCCTCTCAGACTCTGGGGGATAAGGAATACCAGATGCTGCGCAGCTCTGCCTTAAATATTATTACAGAGCTGGGAATCACCGGAGGGTGCAATGTTCAGTATGCCTTAAATCCCAACAGCTTTGAATACTGTGTAATTGAAGTAAATCCCCGTGTCAGCCGTTCCTCTGCACTGGCATCGAAGGCGACTGGGTATCCCATTGCCAAGGTTGCTGCAAAGATTGCTCTGGGCTATACTCTGGATGAGATTAAGAACGCTGTTACAAAAAAGACCTATGCCAGCTTTGAGCCTATGCTGGACTACTGTGTGGTAAAAATGCCCCGTCTGCCCTTTGATAAATTTATCAGCGCAAAACGTACTCTGGGAACTCAGATGAAGGCAACCGGAGAGGTTATGAGCATCTGTACCAATTTTGAAGGTGCTCTGATGAAAGCCATTCGTTCCCTGGAGCAGCATGTAGACTGTCTGAAATCCTATGATTTCAGACATCTGGACAACGATGCGCTTCTGATGCAGTTAGGAAAGGTGGATGACCGGAGAATCTGGGTGATTGCAGAGGCACTGCGCCGGGGAATGTCTTATGAGATCATTCACAGCATTACCAAGATTGATTTCTGGTTTATCGACAAGCTGGCGATTCTGGTAGAGATGGAGCAGGCCTTAGAGAAGGGCCCGCTGACTCCGGAGCTGTTAAAGGAAGCGAAGCGGATGGAATTCCCGGACAATGTGATTGCCCGCCTTACCGGAAAAACTGAGGCAGAGATCAAGACAATGCGTCATGAAAATCAGATTCGGGCGGCCTACAAAATGGTAGATACCTGCGCGGCTGAATTTGCAGCAGAAACTCCTTATTATTATTCCTGCTTTGACGGAATCAGCGAGGTGGAGCCGGATGAGTCAGAAAACAGAAAGAAAAAGGTTCTGGTGCTCGGTTCCGGTCCTATCCGGATCGGCCAGGGAATCGAATTTGACTTCTGTTCTGTACACAGTACCTGGGCCTTTAAAAAAGAAGGCTATGAGACCATTATTGTAAATAATAACCCGGAGACGGTAAGTACGGATTTTGATATTGCAGATAAGCTATATTTTGAGCCGCTGACAGCAGAGGATGTGGAGAGCATCGTTGATATTGAGAAGCCGGATGGCGCTGTTGTTCAGTTTGGAGGTCAGACAGCCATTAAGCTGACAGAAGCGCTGATGAAAATGGGCGTGCCGATTTTGGGAACAGCGGCAGAGGATGTAGATGCGGCAGAGGACAGAGAACTGTTTGATCAGATTCTGGAGCAGTGCCAGATTCCGAGACCGGCAGGACAGACGGTATTTACTGCAGAAGAGGCCAAGAAGGCAGCGAATGAGCTGGGATATCCGGTTCTGGTGCGTCCCTCCTATGTGCTGGGCGGACAGGGTATGCAGATCTGCATCAATGACCATGATATTGATGAGTTTATTGGTATTATTAATATGATTGCCCAGGATCATCCGATTCTGGTAGATAAGTATATTATAGGAAAAGAGATTGAAGTGGATGCTGTCTGCGACGGTCAGGACATTCTGATTCCTGGTATTATGGAGCACATTGAGCGGACAGGAGTACACTCTGGAGACAGTATTTCCGTATATCCGGCCCCCAGCATTACCCCTGAGGTGGAAGCAAAGCTGGTGGATTATACAGAAAAGCTGGCACGGGCTCTTCATGTAAAGGGAATGATCAATATTCAGTTTATTGTAGCAGGAGAAGAGGTTTATATCATCGAGGTAAATCCCCGTTCCTCCAGAACCGTTCCCTATATCAGCAAGGTTACGGGAATCCCCATTGTGCCTCTGGCTACGCAGGTCATCTGCGGACATAGTCTGCGGGAGCTGGGCTACACGCCGGGGCTGCAGAAGAAGGCAGAGTATATCGCAATCAAAATGCCGGTATTCTCTTTTGAGAAAATCCGCGGAGCAGATATCAGCCTGGGACCAGAAATGAAGTCTACCGGTGAGTGTCTGGGAATTGCCAAAACCTTTAACGAGGCTCTTTATAAGGCATTTGAAGGTGCAGGAATTAAGCTGCCTAAGCATAAAAATATGATTATTACGGTGCGGGATTCGGAAAAAGAGGATGTGGTAGAGATTGCCCGCCGTTTCCAGAATGTGGGCTACCGGATTTTTGCCACCCGTGGTACCTCCAAGGCTTTAAATGATCATGGAATCAAAGCTCTTACTGTGCAGAAGCTGGAGCAGGAATCTCCCAATATTCTGGATCTGATTCTGGGGCATGAGATTGATCTGATCATCGATATTCCTCATCAGGGAGCGGACAGAAGCAGGGATGGCTTTATTATCCGGCGTAATGCCATTGAGACGGGCGTACATGTACTGACCAGTCTGGATACGGCTGCTGCTCTGGCAACCAGTTTGGAAAACAGGGCAAGAGAGCTGACTCTGGTAGATATTGCAAAGGTGGTACGGTAAAGGAGCAGGAAAGAACAGAAAGGATATTGGACAATGGCAGGAGGAATGCAGATGACATGGGATGACTGGAACCCATACCTGGGTGTGGATTACCGCCTGATGGGGGCTGTGGCTGTCATCTGCCTTCTGGGCGCTGTGATCCTGGAAATTGGGGCTTTTCGGAGACGAAAGGCCCTTTTTGTGTATCCATGCGCAGGAAGGCAAAACGATATTTACTCAGGAAGCAAAGCGGGAAAATACCTGAGAAGAAATGAGGGTTACAGACCGGGGATCTTTTTGTGGAAAGGAATTCTCTGGTTCTATATATTTACTATTTTATGTGCAACAGTTCTGGGAAGGAGCGGCGGTCAGAAACCAGAATTTTCTCTGGAGCTTTTCTGGACGTTGAAGGCGGCTCTTGCTACAGGAAACTGGAGGTATTGGTATTTTATTGTGGGAAATATTCTTCTGTTTGTGCCTCTGGGATTTCTGCTCTGGCAAACGGTTTCAGACAGACCCTGGAAAACCTTTCAAATTGTTATTTTGTGTTTTTTTCTTTCTGTGCTGGTAGAAGTTATTCAGTATATAACGGGAACCGGGTTCAGCGAGCTGGATGATTTTTTCAATAATACCCTGGGCGGCTGGCTGGGCTGCGGAGCCGGATTCCTGTATCAGAGAATATTTCACGGAAGGAGGCACTGAGAGAGGAGATGATGAAGTTTCAGGACTCCAATTTCACTGGGATGAAAAGAGAACATTCTGGCTTATACACTGGAATGGAAAGAGAACATTCTGCTTGCACTGTCTGTATTCTTGTGCTAAACTGAAAAAAAGCATACTACATTTCTTATATTTCTATGGGCTTATGGCCCGTCCGGTTCTGTCTTGGAATCATTTAGAAAGGTCTATGCTTATAATCCCCATATGATAAAGCAGAAGATCTTGAAAAAGCTTGTCTTCTGCAGTGCTTACAAATGCAGAAGGCAGAGAAGCTGCTTTCTGCCATAACAGACAGGAGGCGAAGAATGAGACAGAAACAGTCAAAGGAAAACAGCCGGAAGCATCATCAAAAGAGCAGTCCGGCAGTCAAACGGGAGGCAGAAAGCCTGTCAATATCCACAAACACAATCGAAAAAAACGAGAAAGCCAGATTGGAATCCCGGATAACTTCCGGTATGTCATATTCTGTTTCGGAAAAGGAATATGATAAGAAATTGGCTCAGGAACTGGTAGACCGTTATGAACGGTACCGGAAGATTCTAAAGGATCTTACGCTGATGAGCGACAGCTTTATGCGGGCTGTGCTGAAAAATCCGAAATGTACAGAGGAGGTGCTGCGGATTATTCTGAATAAAAACCAGTTACAGGTCATTGACCAGAGATTACAGGCAGATTATAAGAATCTGCAGGGCAGGTCGGCGATACTGGACTGTGTGGCTGTGGACAGAGAACACAATCTTTATAATGTAGAGATTCAGCAAAAAAGGGAAGGGGCATCTCCGAAGCGAGCCAGATATCACAGCGGATTACTGGATATGAATCTTCTGGAGGCGGGGGAAGCGTATCAGAAGCTTCCAACCAGTTATGTCATATTTATTACGGAAACAGATGCGCTGGGGGATCATCTGCCGATTTATCACATCAGCAGAAAAATCCGTGAAAACGGAAAGGATTTTCCAGACTGCGCTCATATCATTTATGTGGATTCAAAAAATCAGGAGGACACGGAGCTTGGAAGGCTGATGCATGATTTTCACTGCAAAGCGCCGGAAGAGATGTATAATCCCGTGCTGCGCCGACAGGTTTATCAATTTAAAAAGACCAGGGAAGGAGTGACGTTTATGTGCAGAGAGATGGACAAGATTTACAGGGATGGAGAGAGAGCTGGAGAGAAGATAGGACAGGAGCGCGGAGAGAAAATCGGAAAGAAGCAAGGTGTAAGGAATGAACAGAGAAGAATCGTAAATTCTTTAAAACGAAAAGGAAAGACAATGGACGAAATTGCATATCTGACAGGAATTCATGAAAATGTGGTGAGGAAGCTGCTGGGGGAAGAACGGTATGCAACAAAGTAATACAGAAGAATAAGATCATTTTGAAAAAGCATATCACATTTCTAACGTTTCTATGGGCTGATGGCCCGTCCGGTTCTGTCTTGGAATCATTTTTGAAAGGTCTATGCTTGCAATCACCAATTTATGAAGCAGAAGACCGAAGATTCGATGGTCTTCTGCAGCTGCAAATGCAGAAGGCGGAAAAACTGCTTTCTGCCATAACAGACAGGAGGAGAAGAATGAGACAGAAACAGTCAAAGAAATATAATCAGGAATTGGCTCAGGAGCTGGTAGACCGTTATGAACGGTACCGGGAGATTCTAAAGGATCTTACGCTGATGAGCGACAGCTTTATGCGGGCTGTACTGAAAAATCCGAAATGTACAGAGGAGGTGCTGCGGATTATTCTGAATAAAAACCAGTTACAGGTCATTGACCAGAGATTACAGGCAGATTATAAGAATCTGCAGGGCAGGTCGGCGATACTGGACTGTGTGGCTGTGGACAGAGAACACAATCTTTATAATGTAGAGATTCAGCAAAAAAGGGAAGGGGCATCTCCGAAGCGAGCCAGATATCACAGCGGATTACTGGATATGAATCTTCTGGAGGCGGGGGAAGCGTATCAGAAGCTTCCAACCAGTTATGTCATATTTATTACGGAAACAGATGCGCTGGGGGATCATCTGCCGATTTATCACATCAGCAGAAAAATCCGTGAAAACGGAAAGGATTTTCCAGACTGCGCTCATATCATTTATGTGGATTCAAAAAATCAGGAGGACACGGAGCTTGGAAGGCTGATGCATGATTTTCACTGCAAAGCGCCGGAAGAGATGTATAATCCCGTGCTGCGCCGACAGGTTTATCAATTTAAAAAGACCAGGGAAGGAGTGACGTTTATGTGCAGAGAGATGGACAAGATTTACAGGGATGGAGAGAGAGCTGGAGAGAGAATAGGCCAAAAACGGGGAAAGAAACAAGGCGTAAGAAATGAACAAAGGAGAATCGTGAATTCTTTAAAAAGAAAAGGAAAGACAATGGACGAAATTGCCTATCTGACAGGAATTCATGAAAATGTGGTGAGGAAGCTTCTAGGGGACACTGCCTCTCTATAGTGTAAGAAAACGATAATTCTATTGTAAAGCATCTATCAGGGTCGATAGGTGCTTTTTTCATTTTAAATAAGGAAAACTCATTTTATGATATAAAACGTTTCATGAGATTAGAATAGTAATATAGATAAAATAAATGGAATTAAATCCGATATTTTTAAATAGAAGCACAATAAATGGAATGCTTCTTGACTGAATATACAAAGTTCACTAGAAATGTCTTTATTTTCTTTTCTTCATTTATCAGGATTATCCAATCAGACTCTGTTTTAGGCTGTTTCCATAGAATGTATTTGGAATAAACTGCCATTGTATCAGCTTCAAAACATACGAAAATCAAGACAAGGGGCATTGACAATTAATGTGGAATAATATACAATGACAAACGAGATTTGTATTAAAATGTAAAACGTTGCGTAAATTTATCATAAAAATAGATTTATGGAAAGGAATGATATATTTTTGCAAATATCGCAAAGAGAGAATGGAATGTGTGAAATCATCGATATTCACACGCATATTCTTCCGGAAACAGACGATGGGGCCAGAGGAATACAGGAATCCATACAGCTGATTGAGCAGGCAGCGGCCCAGGGAATTACGGGCATGATTGCCACACCCCATTTTTCTAGACATCAAAGCGTATCTTCACTAAAGACGAAACTATCAACCCTTCGGGAGGAAGTGAAAAAACACAATCCCGATTTTCAATTATATCTCGGACAGGAAAATTTTTATCATGAGGAACTGACGGAACGACTGGATCAGGGGGAAGCCCTGACTATGGCGGAAAGCCGTTATGTTCTGGTGGAATTTGACCCGGCAGTAAGCTACGGACAGCTGATGCGAGGTGTCCGCAGACTGTCCGAAGCTGGTTACTGGCCGATTCTGGCCCATATAGAACGGTATTTTTGCCTAAGAGAGCATGGGCTGGAGGAGATTTTCTCCCTGGGCTGCTATCTGCAGATGAATTTTGCAAGCCTGCAGGGGCATTGGTATCAGAAGGATGTGCGCTGGTGCCGCAAACAGGTGGAGGAGGGCAGAATCCAGTTTTTGGGAACGGATCTGCACCGGACAGATTTCAGGCCGCCTGTCATAACAGAAGCTGTAAAGTGGCTTATTCATCATATCAATCCGGAGGCGCTGGAAGAAATGGTTCACAGAAATCCGGTCTGCATAATTAAAAATGAAAAAATATAGTAAGGAACGAATCGCATGGAAAATGAAAAAAATTTAAGAGACAACGATGAGATGGAAATCGATCTTCTTCAGCTGTTTTATGCATTAAAAAAGAAGATCTGGTTTATTCTGGCGGCCATGATTATTGGCGGGGGATTGGCAGGAGCATACAGCAAATTTTTGATTACGCCTCAGTATTCTTCTACCAGTATGATGTACATACTGTCCAAGGAAACCACATTGACATCACTGGCAGATCTGCAGATAGGAAGCCAGCTGACAGAAGATTACAAGGTAATCGTAAACAGCCGGCCGGTATTGGGCGAGGTGATTGATTCCCTGGCACTTGATATGAGCTATGAACAGCTTCTGGCTAAGGTTTCTATCGGAAATCCGACCGATACCCGTATTCTGACTGTAACGGTGACGGATCCGGATCCTTACCGGGCAAAGGCTATTGTGGATTGTGTGGCAGAGACAGCTTCCGATTATATCGGAGAGATTATGGAAATGATTCCGCCTAAAATTATTGAAAACGGAACAGTTGCGACAAGGAAAACAAGCCCCAGCAACGGAAAGAATGCAGTGCTGGGAGCCCTGGCTGGTATGGTTCTGGTTTGCGGAGTCATTGTGATTCAGGTAATTATGAACGATACCGTCCGCACGGAAGAGGATGTAGAGCGGTATCTGGGACTGAGTGTTCTGGCATCTGTGCCTTTGCGGGAAGGTGAGGAACGGACAAAACCGGGACACAATAGCAATGGCGAAAATACCAAGTCCAGAAAACGGAGGAAGAAAGCATGAGCAGAACAATGGTGACCTTAACCCGTGAGATGCAGGATGATTACGGTTATAACGAGGCGATCAAAACCCTGCGTACCAATATCCTTTTCTGCGGAAGCAAGGTAAGAGTAATTATGTTTACCAGCTCTGTTCCGGGAGAGGGAAAAAGCGATATCACGCTGGCTGCAGCCCAGTCTATGGCCCAGCTGGGAAAAAAAGTCCTGGTCATTGACGGAGATATCCGCCGTTCTGTACTGGTAACCCGGTATCAGCTGAAGGAAAAGGTGAACGGTCTGTCTCAGTATCTCTGTGGGCAGAAAAATTTGGAAGATGTGATTTACGATACCAGCGTAGAAAATATGAGCATGATTTTTGCAGGCCCTTATTCTCCTAATCCGGCAGAGCTTCTGGAGGAAAAGCTGTTTACCAGTCTTCTGGAATATGCAAGGGGAGAATTTGACTATATTATGATCGATACGCCGCCAATGGCAAATCTGATTGACGGAGCCATTGTAGCAAGGCAGTGCGACGGAGCCGTTATGGTGATCGAAAGCGGGGCGATCAGCTATAAGGTAGAGCAGAGAGTAAAGGCCCAGCTGGAGAAATCAGGATGCCGGATTTTGGGAGTGGTACTGAATAAGGTAGATGTAAGGGCCCAGGGCTACTATGGTACTTATGGAAAATACGGCAAATATAAAAAGTATGATGCCTATGCAGCCTATGATCAGAAAGACCGGGATCAGGGGTATCAGACTGGCGCCCGAAGTCACAGAAGCAGAAAGCAGGGAGCAGAGGAAAAAGAAAACGAGGCAGCAAATGTATGAGAAACAACCGGGATGAACGCTACAGCGGATTTTCCGGCTGGCTGAGAAAAAACAGGACTGCGCTCCGAAGCTGTGGGATTGCTGCGGCTGTCATCGGAACCGGACTGGCTGTCTGGTACGGAGTTGGAATGTATCAGCAAAGGAAGGCGGAAGAAGCTATGATTGCAGCCCGCTATGAGACTCAGCAGGAGAATCCGGAAGAGACTCTGGCGGAAATGGCGAAGGAAGATCAGGAAAGCGCAGACAGCGGAACGCAGACAGGGAAAGAAATGCTGTTTGAGGAAAATACCGTTTTCTGGAATGGAAAAACATATAAGAGAAATACCTATGTAAAAGCAGTGCTCTGCATGGGGGTGGATCGAGATGGTCCCATGACAGAAACGACCCTTTCCGGAGACGGAGGACAGGCAGACGGAATTTTTCTTTTAGCCAACGACACTGCCCGGGACAGCATGAAAATTCTTTTGATTCCCCGGGATTCTATGACAGAAATTACGAAAACAGATACCTCCTGGACAGAGGCAAACGGCGCAAAGCTGGGAGAGGTAGTGGATCATTTGAGCCTTTCCTATGCCTATGGAGATGGACGGGAAAAAAGCTGTGAGTATACAAAACAGGCAGTATCCCATCTTCTGATGGGGCTGAAAATCGATTCCTACATGGCAGCCGATTTGGAGATCATTGCATCCTTAAATGATGAGGTAGGAGGAGTTACCGTAACGATTCCCACGATGGGAATGGAGCAGGCAGATCCAGAATTTGTATTTGGACAGACGGTTCGGCTGAAAGGTGAACAGGCAGAGCGGTTTGTGCGCTTTCGTGATACAGAGCGGGATAATTCTGCCATATCACGAATGGAACAGCAGAAGCTGTATATCAGCGGCTTTTTCCAGGCAGTGAAAGAAAAAAGCAGGGCAGAGAGCAATATTACAGAGCATTTGTTTGAAATGAGCCAGGACTACATGGTAACAGATATGGCAAAGGATGAGTATTTAAAGCTTGCCATCAATGCTCTGGAAGGAGAAGGACTGACCTCTGCCAGCTTCAAAATGGCTCCAGGAACAGGTACTGCCACAGAAACCTATGATGAATACTATGTGGATCAGGAGGCTCTGGTTCCCATTCTCCTGGATTTGTTTTACCGGGAAACATAATGCAGTAACCGGCAGCTCATCAGGGCGCCGTTTATTGAATATATAAGGCAGATTTTGAAGTAATGAGAGATCTGCCGAAACAGGAAAGGAGGAGAATCCCATGAAAAAGTGGAAAGCACTCACTGTATTTGGTCTGGTATGTGCTCTGGCAGCTATGCCGGTACTGACCTTTGGTGCAAGTTCTAAAGAGGAAAGCAGCGGCGGTTCATCCAGCGGCGGCAGTTCCTCCAGCAGCAGCGGAAGCATTGTAGCAGGCAGCGGTAGTTCTGTTATCCAGAAGCCGACTCAGGTAACCGTAGATGCAAATGGCGTACAGACAACCGGTGCAGGTACAGTAGTAAACAGCGAAAACGGAACCATTATTGCAGTACCGTCTAACGGTGTGAATGCAGCCGGCCAGGCTGTTACCAGCGATGCAAATGGAAATACGGTTATCCGCGATCAGGCAACCGGAAGCTCCGTTACCGTTGTAGTAGGAAAAACTGCTGACGGTAAAAACAGCACAGCAGGACTGAGCCAGCAGACCATCAGCCAGTTTGAGGCCATTGATACAACAAAATCCATGGCAGGCGTACTGCCGGAGGCTGCAGGCTATACCGTACAGGAAAATATTAACCTGAATGTGTACGATACAGCAACAGGAGCTGCTGTAGTCGGAACTCAGATTGTGCCCATTAAGTGGACCGGACTGACTCAGGCAATGAACGCAGAAAACCTGATGGTAGGTTACTACGACAACGCAACCGGCCAGTATATTCTGGTACCAATTGTAGCAATTGATTACGCAACCCAGACCATTAACATTCGTGTTAACGGTTCCGGTACAGCAAGAATTATGACCCGGTAATCGAAGCTTGATAAAAGAATCGATTTCAGGATCAAAAAAACCATTGGGACTCCGGCTGCAGAAATGCAGTCGGGGAACCGGTATTTGAACATGAGAAAGTATATCAAAAACAGTAACCGTTCAGCCACGCATCTTTTCTGCTGCGTATAGTGGACAAGAAGCATCGGGGCGTCTGCACTATAAAGGTTCCGACAGGAAAACGCTTATGAAAATAAACTTTCAAAGCTTTTTCCTGTTTGAATCTTTGCATAGCTGGACTGTTATCAAAAATAAAAGAAGCAAAAAATATTTAACTTGGGAAATAACCAGCTGAGTCTGAAAGGGAACAGGCTGTAGCATGATTTTATAAAAAACGGGAACATATCAGGAATATAAAAAGGGATTCAAGTACAGGGGAGGAAAAGAGAAGATGTACAGAAAAGCACAGGGATGGGAAAAACATGTGGATTTTATCATACTGGATATGATTTGTCTGCAAATTGCTTATGTGCTGGCCTATGCACTGGCCGGATACGGAGGAAATCTTTATTCTGTTCAGATTTACAGAAATATCGCCATATTTCTGGAGCTGGCAGATCTGGTAACAATTTTCATGTTTGACACCTTAAAAAATGTGCTGAAGCAGGGCTCATATCAGGATATGAAGATTACTGTTCAGCACAGCGCCATTGTAGGAGCGCTGACGATTCTGTATTTGTTTTTGCTTCAGCAGGGAGAGGATTTTTCCAGATTAACCCTGGTACTTACTATCGTTCTCTATATTTTTCTTACTTTTCTGGTGCGGGAGCTGTGGAAGCAGCTGCTTCGAAAACAGATGGAAACGGGAACAACAGGTTCTCTTTTGATTGTAACCACATTGGATATCGCAGAAGAAGTGATTCAGAATATGAAGGATCACAACTACGGAAGACACCGGATTGCAGGAGCAGTGATCCTGGATCGTGACAGAACAGGAGAAATTATCGCAGAAATTCCAGTAGTAGCCAGCGAAGAAACGGCACCGGAATATGTGTGTCAGGAATGGATCGACGAGGTGCTGATTGTAGCCTCAAAATCAGTTCCCTATCCGGCTGAGATGATTGACCGTCTGTCAGAAACGGGAGTCATCGTACATATGAACCTGGCGCAGGTTTCCAACAAAACAGGAAAGCGTCAGTTTGTCGAGCGGGTGGGAAATTATACCGTACTGACTACCAGTATTAACTATGCTACTGATCGTCAGCTGGTGCTGAAGCGGATGATGGATATTGCAGGAGGTCTGGTAGGCTGTCTGCTGACAGGAATCATCTTTGTGTTTATTGCGCCTGTCATTTATATCAGTTCCCCTGGCCCTATCTTCTTTTCACAGGAGCGAGTAGGGAAAAACGGACGCCGGTTTAAAATGTACAAATTCCGAAGCATGTATATGGATGCAGAAAAGCGGAAAGCAGAGCTGATGAAGGAAAACAAAATGGGAGACGGAAAGATGTTCAAGCTGGACTTCGACCCCCGTGTCATCGGCAATAAAATCCTTCCGGACGGAACGAAAAAAACAGGAATCGGAGATTTTATCCGGAAAACAAGTCTGGACGAATTCCCCCAGTTTTTCAATGTTCTGAAGGGAGATATGAGTATCGTAGGAACCAGACCGCCGCTGATTGGAGAGGTCAGCCTGTATGAGCTTCATCACCGGGCGCGGCTTGCCATCAAGCCGGGTATCACAGGAATGTGGCAGGTCAGTGGTCGCAGCGACATCACGGATTTTGAGGAAGTGGTGCAGCTAGACCGGGAATACATCGAGAACTGGAGCTTTGGTCTGGATGTGAAGATCCTGGTGAAGACGGTGCTGGCGGTGTTTATGAGAGATGGGGCTGTGTAAGGAAAATGGATGGAGCCCACAGAAATGTGGGCTTTATGTCATAGGAAAGTGCGTCCTATGACATAAAAACGCTCTGCGAGGATCGCCATGCGGCGGAAGAGAATTTTGTCGCAGAAGCG
>ENA-OWPJ01000221-OWPJ01000221.1-human-gut-metagenome-genome-assembly--contig:-NODE-221-length-72527-cov-113.748_pt1 | contig 72527 bp, 60 predicted proteins | sample MGYA00248264_ERZ651846 | MGnify/ENA primary metagenome ERZ651846 (study PRJEB26924, sample SAMEA4378271) | human gut metagenome | biome: human gut; feature: human-associated habitat; material: faeces...
AAGTTATGGAGGGTAACAATGGAATATAGTAAGGAAGATTTAATGGAAGCAAAAAGGCAAATTTTGGGAGTGGGAGAGAACATGGGAACAGAGGAAAGCAAAAAGATCTGGGAGAAAAACGCACAATTTTGGGATGATGCAATGGGTGACGAATCCAATGAATTTCACAGAGAGGTAGTACGTCCCAAAGTAACGGAACTTCTCTCTCCTGATCCTTCGGATTACATTTTGGATATTGCGTGCGGCAATGGAAATTATTCTTCGTATCTTGCACAGAGAGGCGCTTCGGTCGTCGCTTTTGATTACAGCAAAAAAATGATAGAATTGGCTAAAAGACGGCGATCACAATATGCAAAACAAATTGAGTTTTGCGTAGCGGATGCGACCAATAGAGAAAGCTTATTAGGATTAAAAAGAAATCGAGCCTTTACGAAAGCAGTTTCTAATATGGCAATTATGGATATTACGGATATTGAACCGCTTTTTATGGCTGTTTATGAACTATTGGAGGAAAACGGGATTTTTGTCTTTGCAACGCAGCACCCTTGTTTTATCACATTGACTGAAAAATATATGACACCGCACAGTTACTATGATATAGCGATCGAAGGGCAGCCGGAGGAGCAGATTTATTATCATCGTTCCATACAAGATATTTTTAACCTTTGTTTTAGAGCTGGATTTGTCATTGATGGATTTTATGAAGAATGTTTCAAAAACAACAAAGAAATTCCTATGGTAATGATAGTAAGGCTTAAAAAGGTAAAACGTGATAGCTTAAAATAAATTCAAGTTTGCCGGATAAATAGCAAACCCGGCCGAGCCAGTCAACGGTCAAGATGAACGGGCTTCGCCCGCCGTTGACAGCCCCGCCCGGTTTTGCAGTTAGGCAGTCAAGGAGCGACAGCCTAAAGTGCTGCCGCCCCTTACTATCATAAAAAGCAACTACTAACCAGCCACAGCCCTTTTGGGAGGAAAGGGGGATTTTCCATGACCTGTACAGAAGAATATCGGGAACATATCGAGTACACTTTCCATGCCTTTTGCAAAGTCGTTATCCGAAATGCAACGATCAACGCAGCGAGGACACGGAGCAGGAAGCACAAAAGAGAAATATCCCTTGAATACCTCACAGACGAAAAGCACTACCCTTTAGGCACGACAGATGAATATTTCCAAGCCCCGGAGCCGGACGAGGAATACATACTTACCCTTTGCGGCGATACGGTCATTTTCAGCAGCGGTTTACTTGCGGAAGCCCTGTCACGGCTGGACGAACGGGAGCGGGAAATGATTTACCTGTCCTTTTTCAAGCGTATTCCACAGCACGAAATTGGCAGACAGTACGGGCGCAGCCGCAGCACAGCGGGCTACCATATCCGAAAAGCCCTACGGCAGCTCCAAGCGGAAATGGAGGGAATGGCATATGAGAAATAATAGGCTTCTCCCCTATGAAACAATCGTCCAAGCCGCCAGCGGGGAGCCGGAAGCGGTGGGAACTGTATTGCAGTATTACCGCCGCCGCATACAATGTGCCGCCCGTGTGAATGGACGGGTAGACCAAGATACAGAGGACTACATCACCCAGACGCTTCTCACAGCTATTTTCAAGTTCCGCTTTGGGAGATAGCCCTACCGCCTACAACTGAATAACCGCCGCTTCGCCGGCAACCAGAAAGCAGTAAATCTATTCAACAGATTTGCTGCTTTTTTTCGTTCCTGTTTGGCATTTTTGAAAATCCCCAGTATGAAAAAACAAAAGGGAAAATAGCCGCCGCAGTTGGCAAAATCCCTTACTTATCCGTAGAGGGTATCAAAGAAAAAAATACTGCCATTGTCCGCCTATTCCGGCTTGCGTGGTGTTGTAGGGAATAGAGGGGAAATTCTAAAAATCTCCGTCCATTTTGCTTTGCGTGGTGTTGTAGGTAGTGAAAGGAAAATTTTCAAGATAAGCCGGAATAGCGGGTAGCAAAGCCCTTTTGAAACGTTTTGTTAGCGGAAAGGACGGGAGCCGGGGAACGCCGGAGTTTTTCAGAGCAAGATTCTACCGAGGTGCCAAAATTCGCTCTCCGCTTATTTTTGCCCCTGCGGGAATCTTGTTGGGGAGTGCCTTCCCCAAACCCTGCTATGCGCCCTGTCGGGCGAGAAAGGAGGTCACAGACCATGCGAAAGAAATACAATACGCCCCACCGCCGTCATGTGGTAAAGACCCGCATGACCGATGAAGAATACGCCGACTTCACCGGGCGGCTGGCGGCTTATGAAATCAGCCAGTCCGAGTTTATCCGGCAAGCCATACGGAAAGCGACCATACGCCCCATTGTCACCGTTTCCCCGGTCAATGACGGGCTGCTTGCCGCCCTCTCCAAGCTCACGGCAGAGTACGGGAAAATCGGCGGCAACTTAAACCAGATTGCCCGGAGCCTGAACGAATACGGAAGCCCCTACCGGGGGCTGGAAAAGGAAGTGCGGGGAGCCGCCGCCGACCTTGCCGCCTTGAAGTTTGAAGTCTTGCAGAAAGTAGGTGAAGCCGTTGGCGATACTCAAACATATCAGCTCTAAAAATGCCAACTACGGGGACGCTGAAAAATACCTCACATTCGAGCATGACGAGTTTACCATGAAGCCCACCCTTGACGCAGACGGGCGGCTCATACCGAGGGTAGACTACCGCATATCCTCTCTGAATTGTGGCGGGGAGGATTTTGCCGTTGCCTGTATGCGCTCCAATCTCCGCTACGGCAAGAACCAGAAACGGGAGGACGTAAAGAGCCACCACTACATCATCAGCTTTGACCCACGGGACGGCCCGGACAACGGCTTGACCGTTGATCGGGCGCAGGAGCTGGGCGAGAAGTTCTGCGCCGAGCATTTCCCCGGACACCAGGCCCTTGTCTGCACCCACCCGGACGGACACAGCCACACCGAAAATATCCATGTGCATATCGTCATTAACAGTCTGCGGATTGCGGAGGTTCCCATGCTGCCCCACATGGACAGGCCAGCGGACAGGAAAGCAGGCTGCAAGCACCGCTGTACGGACGCAGCTATGAACTATCTGAAAGCCGAAGTCATGGAGATGTGCCACAGCGAGGGGCTTTACCAGATAGACCTTTTGAACGGCAGCAAAGAACGCATTACCGAGCGTGAGTATTGGGCGCAGAAGAAAGGACAGGCTGCCCTTGACAGAGCCAACGCCCCTATTGCTGCGGACGGTATCGCGCCCCGGCAGACCAAGTTTGAAACGGATAAGGCGAAGCTGCGCCGGACTATCCGGGAAGCCCTTGCCGCTGCTTCCGGCTTTGATGAGTTTGCCGCCCTGCTTCTCCGGCATGGTGTGACCGTCAAGGAGAGCCGGGGGCGGCTAAGTTACCTCACGCCGGACAGGACGAAGCCAATTACCGCCCGGAAGCTGGGGGACGATTTTGACCGGGCTGCTGTCCTCTCCGTTTTGGAGCAGAACGCCGCCAGAGCCGCCGAAAAACCCGCAGCCATAGCGGAATACCCCGGCAGTATCAAAGACCGCTTACGGACGAAAAAAGAAGCGAAAAACGCCCCGAACAATGACGCTGTACAGCGCATGGTAGACATAGCCGCCAAGCGAGCCGAGGGGAAAGGACGGGGCTATGAGAAGTGGGCGACCATGCACAACCTCAAACAGATGTCGGCTACCCTCATGCTCTACCAGCAGTATGGCTTTTCTTCCCCGGACGAGCTGGACGCTGCCATTTCCGCAGCCAACACCGCCACGCAGGAGAGCCTTGCCGGACTGAAAGGGCTGGAAGCCGCTATCCGGGAGAAAAAGGAATTGCAGCGCAACCTTTTGGGCTATATCGGCACGAAGCCCGCCCGTGACGGTCTGAAAGCGCAGAAATCGGAGAAAGCCCGGAGAGCCTACCGGGAACAGCACGAAAGCGATTTTATCATAGCGGACACAGCCGCCCGTTATTTCCGGGAGCATGGAATAACCAAGCTGCCAGCCAGCAAAGCCCTGCAAAGGGAGATTGAGCAGCTTACCGTCCAGAAGAACGCCGGATATAACGACTACCGGGAGAAACGCCAGCGGGCGCAGGAGCTTCAGACAGTCAGACGCAATATCGACCAGATTTTAAGGGGCGCACCGAGCCAGCAGAAAAAGCGTGAACAGGAGCGTTAAAGACCGCCCCGAAATGATACCGAAACCCTACAAAAATACAGGTATGATATGAACCCTTACCGCAATACTCCCCGACTTCCAAACGGGGCTTACAGGGCAGAAAAAGCCCGAAAATGATACCGAGAACATACAGAAAATGCCCCCTATCCCGCTACACCGATAGGAACGGCAGAAAGGAGCTTACCATTGCCGAGAATGAGCAAGAAGCGGCGGCTGGAATGGTCTTTCTTCCTCAACCACCGCAACCGTATCACTTACAACGACCTATGCCGGGGCTGCACCCGTGACTGCAAACAGAGCTTCCGGGCGGTTATCATACTATGCCCTCGCTATTATTCCAAACGCTGGAAAAAGGAGGACGCAGCCTATGGCAGATAACCGCAAATATTACTACCTCAAGCTGAAAGAGAGCTATTTTGACGATGATGCAATCGTTCTGCTGGAAAGTATGCAGGACGGCGTTATCTATTCCAACATTCTCTTGAAGCTGTACTTGAAATCGCTGAAAAACGGCGGGAAATTGCAGCTTGACGAGAATATCCCCTACACCGCCCAGATGATTGCGACCATTACCCGCCAGCAGGTAGGTACCGTAGAGAGAGCTTTGAAAATCTTTATGAAGCTGGGGCTTGTGGAGCCTTTGCCAAGCGGCGCACTCTACATGAGCAACATTGAGCTTTTAATCGGCCAGTCCTCTACCGAGGGGGAGCGCAAGCGCAGGGCGCGGCTGGCTTTGCAGGAACAAAAAGCCCTGCCGCAGACAGGGGCGGACAAATGTCCACCAGAGATAGAGATAGAGAAAGAGATAGATATAGAAATAGAAAAAGAGAGAGAGTTAGAAACGGGACACCCCGCCCCCGCCGCCTATGGCAGATACCACAATGTCATTCTTTCCGATACGGAGCTTGACGGGCTGAAAACAGAGCTTCCCGGCAAGTGGGAGTATTACATTGACCGCCTATCCTGCCATATCGCTTCCAGCGGGAGGAAATACAAGAGCCATGCAGCCACGATTTTCAAGTGGGCGCAGGAGGACGCAGCCAAGAAAGCCCCGAAAAAGGGCATACCCGATTATACCTGTAAGGAGGGCGAGAGCTTATGACGAATGGATTTGATGAAATGATTTTGAATATGACCGACACCACGCCGGAGCCGGAGGACTACACCGGCGAGGACGGGCTTTTATACTGCGGGAAGTGCCACAAGCCCAAAGAGGGCTATTTCCCCAAAGAAACCGCCGCATGGCTGGGGCGTGACCGCCACCCGGCAGAATGTGACTGCCAGCGGGCAGAGCGTGAGGAACGGGAAGCCGCAGAGAAACAGCGCAGTCACCTTGAAACTGTCGAGCGGTTGAAGCGGCGGGGCTTTACAGACCCGGCTATGCAGGGCTGGACGTTTGAGAACGACAACGGCAAGTGCCCGCAAATGGAACACGCCCATTTCTATGTGGAGAACTGGGAAACCATGAAAGAGCGCAACATTGGCTATCTGCTATGGGGCGGCGTTGGCACAGGCAAGAGCTATTTTGCGGGCTGTATCGCAAATGCCCTTATGGAGCGTGAAATCCCCGTGTGCATGACAAACTTTGCATTGATATTGGGTGACCTTGCCGCCAGCTTTGAGGGCAGGAATGAATATATCTCCCGACTTTGCAGCTTCCCGCTGCTTATCCTTGACGATTTTGGAATGGAACGGGGAACGGAATACGGCTTAGAGCAGGTCTACAACGTGATTGACAGCCGTTACCGCAGCGGCAGGCCGCTGATCGTCACGACTAATCTCACGCTGGAGGACTTGCAGCACCCGGAGGACACCGCCCACGCCCGCATTTATGACCGTCTGATTGAAATGTGTTCTCCTGTCCGCTTTACCGGGAGCAACTTCCGAAAAGCCACGGCGCAGGAGAAAATGGGACAACTGAAAAAGCTGATGAACAGAAAGGAGAGCCGCCTATGACCAACACCCCAAAGAATGACCGCAGCACCCGCCGCCCGGATTGCGTGACGGAAATCCGCATAGGTAATTCTGTCCTTGTCGTTTCCGGCTATTTCAAGCAGGACACCACCGCCACCGCCGCCGATAAAATGCTGAAAGTGCTGGAAGCGGAAGCTGCTACACAAAAATCGGCAATTTGACGGGACGTAAAGAAGCAGAAAGGACTGTACAGCCAGCCCCGGCGTGTGGTATGATAGTCATACGGAATAGTGGGGCTGGCTGTCGGAAATGGAGGACACTATGTTAAGACAGACCACCCGAAACCTTATTACCGCCCTTTATCCGAGATTATCCCACGAGGACGAGCTGCAAGGTGAGAGCAATTCTATTTCAAACCAGAAGCGTATTCTTGAAACCTATGCGAAGCAGAACGGCTTTTCCAATCTGCAATGGTACACAGATGACGGTTATTCTGGGGCGAACTTCCAAAGACCCGGTTTTCAAGCCATGCTTGCGGACATTGAAGCCGGAAAAGTCGGCACCGTTATCGTCAAGGATATGTCACGGTTAGGGCGAAACTATCTGCAAGTGGGAATGTATACGGAAACATTATGGACAAGGACACAAAAGGCAGACCACGAAACGGGGGCTGCTGACAACAAAACAGGCTGAGTATCAAGCACTGGGAAAGTGCGAGATATTCAGCCTGTTTTGTTGTTTGGGGTTTCCAAAGGGGCTTGCCCCTTGGCACACGACTTTGCTTGCAAAGTGTAGTGTGTTATACGCTCTGTCGGCGTTGCTGCGAAAATGAGGTTGCCAACCGGGAGGGCAAGCACATTTGAAGCAGCAGGAAAACGGGGCTGTGATTGCGTGGCGTGGAGCCGCAAGCGCAGGACTGGTTTCATCAGCAGACAGGGCGTATATGAAAGCCCCGTCCCTCGTCCTATGCCGGACTATGGGACAAAGTGTCCCAGCCGGATAGCCACACCCACGAAAAAGCGGACGGACTTTCTTCTCAAAATCGGAATGGGCGGGAAAGCCATTTTAGGGCTTTCCCGCCTTGATTACCCATCAGCAAAGACGGGCGAGGCTGTCAACGGCGGCGCATGAAATGCGCCGTTCATCTTGACCGTTGACTGGCTCGGCTGGCTTTGCTATCTCCTCGATAAATTTATAGTTTTAAATCATTCAAATAGTGTTTTAACTTTCAAATCAAGGTCTATTGCTTTCGTATAATTTTCTTTAGCATTTAATTCAGATTCCAAGAATAATATTACTATCTTATTTTTAGTTGGTTTGCATAATATTGCTTTTGTTTTTCCTTGCGAAAAAATTTGAGGCATTAATTGACCTTCACAAAACTCATTCAATGTGGCTACACTTCCATATTCTATCAGTTGCTTGAATAAATCATTTGAACTGCATTTTGTTACTCCATAATGTAACTGAAATATATTTTCAACTGTATCTCCTACAGCAAAAATAGAAATAGCATTTTCTATTAAAAATCCATTTATTTTTTCTTTCATTTGAAGGATTCCTCTCCAAGCCTAAATTGTGATTTGTCGCTATCTTACTTTCTCCCCCGCTGGGGCTTTGGATTTTTCAGCAAGTCCGACTTCTGTGCAATCTTCTTCAGCCACTTCTTTTCCTCTTCGGACAACTTCTTCAAATTCAATTTGAGCCGCTTACAGATAAACGCCAAAGCCGCTTGCTCCGGGTCGCTGCCCTCGCTGGCGACTTCATCTGCGGTCTGTAAAAAATCTTCCAGAGGATTGTCCTCCGGGACGCTGAAAAAATCGTCCTTATGTGCTTCCCGCAGGTCAAGAGCTATCTTGTTTATGTCCTGCTGTATCACATAGCGGCAAAAACTGTCATCATCAATATGGGCGGCGATAAGCTGTCTTAACTGCGGGTCGGTCAAGCCGGGATTGTACTGCTTCATAATGGTTGCGCTCACAGCGTCCACAATAGCGTTTGCACTCTGCACCTGTTTGCCAGCGATACCGTTTACATAGATTTCAAGGTCAGCCATGAGCCGGGGAAAATCCGGGTGTACCGCCAGTTCACACAAGAGGGAATTATCCACCCGCCCACTTTTCAATAGTTCAATCATATCATCACTCAAACGCAGGTCTGCAAGATCGGCGTTTGAGTGATTTCTGTTTTTAGACCGCCCCAATATATAGTCAGTTGTTACCTCGTAAAACTTCGCCAGCTTGATAAGGGCATAGTGGCTGATGTCCTTGAAATTATCCCCCTCATAACTGCCCAACGCAGACTTGGAGAGGTGCGTCTGCTCCGCAAGCTGTTCCAGCGTCAGCCCACGCTCCACACGCAGGTCTTTCAATCGTTCTTGTATGGATAGTTCCATGCTGTCCCCCTTGTCCGCTCGATAAATGGTAATTATTCAGGTAAAATTTATTTTTCTGATGAGCCCCCTTTTATTGCCAGTTCTACAATTTCATCAACTGTCGGATTTGGCGGCAGACCAACTAATTCAGGATAAAAGATCAGGTCACTTCCGCCAGGATGATTTATATTTTCCGTAAACGTCATTACTAATCCATCACATTCTGCCTCGGACAGCACTTTACCTGTTGCCTTATCTTTCATAGTTGTTAGCATTTCAACTATATCAGCCAAATCTTCTCTTGACAGTTGGGAAGCAGGGAGTTCCATAGTCAGTTCAGTTACCAAAGTATCTAAATCAGTCCAGCCATCGTAATGTCTGATTACATCCAAATCCAAACTCATATCCTTTGCTTTGATAAATTTTGTGGCTTTTCTTAATAATTTTTCCACTTCATGCTTATTCTCTGGTTCATACATAAGGGCTTCTATTTGTTGAATAATTGCTTTTAATTGCCTTTCAGATTCCAAATTTCTATGCGGCTTCAAGTGATTTTTCATTTTGCCATTTACCTCCATAAAACTTCGATTTGTCGTTCTGTTATTTCCATTCTACCACAATTCCGAGAGCGTGGAAATCTTTTATTTTCCGGGCTGATTTCCGACCTTATGGATATACGGCACAGGAGGTCAAAAAAGTATACACTTGAGGTAGTTCATCGATGGACAGCACCTTGAAAAATCGAATGACCGTCCGAAAAGGAATACCTCTCCCGGAGAAGCAGCGCATTTGCGTACCAAAGGAGAAACACGCCGCAGGAATGGGGCAGGAAGCCTTTTCGGGGAGAACGGCTAAGGAAAAATGGAGGGAACACATGAGAGAGAACCCATATAAACGACTGCCGCCCATAGAGCGCAAGCCGGACGGTTCCCTTTACCGCATGACACCGGCACAGAGGAAACAGGCAAACGCCCTGATCCGCCGGGAGTGCTGCTGTTATGAGGACGGGAACTGTATGCTCCTTGACGATGGGGACACCCACACTTGCCCCCAGACCATTTCTTTCTCGGTCTGCTGTAAGTGGTTCCGCTGGTCGGTCTTGCCGCAAATCGGGACGCTGGAAGCGGAGATTTTCCGGGATAAGGAGCTAAAACGCTGTGCGGTCTGCGGCAGAGTGTTCGTCCCAAAGTCCAACCGGGCGAAATACTGTCCCGACTGTGCCGCCAGAGTTCACAGGCGGCAGAAAACAGAAAGTGAACGGAAAAGGAGGTCTTGTGTGGACAGTTAGGGGTTGAAAAGTCCTTGATTTACAAGGCTTTGCAAGCACAGAACAGGGGCAGGCAATAGGAAACTACCGTCTACCCCCGAAAACGGGCTTCTAACCGTCCACAAAACACGATATGACAAACACCATTTATATCCATCAGGCGGAAAAGGCAGTCAGCTTTACCCGGCTTCCCAATTTCCTTTTTGAAGCCCCCACATTCACGCCACTGTCCAACGAAGCAAAGGTGCTGTACGCCTTTATCCTGTGCCGGACAGACCTGTCCCGGAAAAACGGCTGGGCGGACGAGTACGGGCGGATTTACCTCTACTATCCCATCAATGAGGTAGTGGAGCTGCTCCACTGCGGACGGCAGAAAGCGGTCAACACCCTGCGGGAACTGCAATATGCCGGATTGGTGGAGATCCAGAAGCAGGGCTGTGGAAAACCCAACCGCATTTACCCAAAATCCTACGAAGCGGTTCCAAACACCGACTTCAAGAAATCCGGTTATGGAACGCCGGAGGACTGAAAACCGCACTCGATGAGTACGATAATCAATCCTCTTGAAGTACGAAAACCGGACGGTATATAGAAATACAGAGATTAAAACGATTTTATTTATATCTTATCCATTCCTATCCTATCCGAGATATTTTCTGCGGGATTTTCCTGTGGAAAAGTCCCGGAAAGGAACGGAATGGGGAAAGGAGTTTCATGGCACAACACGCAATTTTGCGATTTGAAAAACACAAGGGCAATCCGGCAAGACCGCTGGAAGCCCATCACGAACGGCAAAAGGAACAGTACGCCAGCAATCCCGACATTGACGCCAGCCGGAGCAAGTACAATTTCCATATCGTCAAGCGGTCGGGCAGGTACTACCACTTTATACAGAACCGTATTGAACAGGCAGGCTGCCGTACCCGCAGGGACAGCACCCGGTTTGTGGATACGCTGATAACCGCCAGCCCGGAGTTTTACAAGAAGAAATCCCCAAAGGAGATACAGGAATTTTTTCAGAGGGCGGCTGATTTCTTAATCGGGCGGGTAGGGAAAGAAAATATCGTGTCGGCGGTGGTACACATGGACGAGAAAACGCCCCACCTGCATTTGGTCTTTGTCCCGCTGACAGAGGACAACCGCCTGTGTGCAAAGGAGATTATCGGGAACAGAGCCAGCCTCACAAAATGGCAGGACGATTTTCACGCCTATATGGTGGAGAAATATCCTGACTTGGAGCGTGGGGAGAGTGCCAGCAAGACAGGCAGGAAGCATATCCCCACCTGGCTTTTCAAACAGGCGGTCAATCTCTCCAAACAGGCAAGAGCCATTGAAGCCACGCTGGACGGTATTACCCCGTTCAATGCCGGAAAGAAGAAAGAGGAAGCCCTCTCCCTGCTGAAAAAGTGGTTTCCGCAGATGGAGAACTTCTCCGGTCAGCTCAAAAAATACAAGGTCACGATAAACGACCTTTTAGCAGAAAATGAACAGTTGGAAGCCAGAGCCAAAGCCAGCGAAAAAGGCAAGATGAAAGATACGATGGAACGGGCAAAGCTGGAAAGCGAGCTGAAAGACATTCAGCGGCTGGTAGACCGTATCTCGCCGGAGGTGCTGGCAGAACTGAAACGGCAGCAGCGGCACACAAGGGAACGGTGATCAATGACAGAAAACATTTCACGCCGCAGCATGGCGGCACTGCACTTTGAAAATTAAATATGGAGGTACTATGGAGCATATCAGATACAAGAAAGAAACCGAAGTCGTGACTTTTCAGGGAAAGGAAATCACGCTGGAAAATCTCTCCCCGGTATTCACGCCGGAGCAGGAAGCGGCAAAACGCCGGGAGCTGGAACAGCAGCTTTATGAGGTGTTCCGCAAGTATGCCGACAAGCGGCAGAGTGGGGAAGCCGGGGCATAAGATTTTCCGAAGCCATCGTTGATTTGCGGGGCTGCTGGCGGTATAATAAGGCTGTCAGCAGCTCCGTTTCTTTTTTAAGAAAAGGAGCGACAATATGAACAACAGGATAGACGCGATCTATGCAAGGCAATCGGTAGACAAAAAGGACAGTATTTCCATTGAAAGCCAGATTGAGTTTTGCAAATACGAATTGAAAGGCGGGAACTGCAAAGAGTACAAGGACAAAGGGTATTCCGGGAAAAATACGGAGCGTCCACAATTCCAACAGCTTATGCGGGATATTGAAAGCGGCCTTGTGCGGAAAGTGGTGGTTTACAAGCTCGACCGCATCAGCCGTTCCATTCTCGACTTTGCGAAGATGATGGACTTCTTCCAAAAGTACGAAGTGGAGTTTGTGTCCTCTACGGAGAAGTTTGACACCTCCACCCCGATGGGGCGGGCGATGCTGAATATCTGTATCGTGTTCGCCCAGCTTGAACGGGAAACGATACAGAAGCGGGTGCAGGACGCATGGTACTCCCGCTGTCAGCGGGGCTTCAAAATGGGCGGCAAAACGCCCTACGGATTTCGGACAGAGCCTTATGTGATGGACGGGGTGCGCACAAAGAAGCTGGTAATAGAGCCAACCGAAGCGGCCTTTGTCCGGCAGATGTATGAGATGTACGCTGACCCGCAGGTATCGCTGCATGACATTACAAAGAAGCTGACGGCGGACGGTATGCGTACTTATCATGGCAGGCCGCTGTCAAGGGCTACTTTGAGCGTTATTCTCCGCAACCCGATTTATGTCATGGCTGACCTCGACATATACGAGTTTTACAAAAGCCAGGGAACGGATATTTACAATGATGCCGCCGACTTTGCCGGGACAAACGGCTGCTATTACTATCAGGGCAAGGGGAATACAGAGGACAAGCACAAGCACCTGCAAGGACAGACGCTGGTACTGGCTCCACATGAGGGGTTTATCCCATCGGAGCTGTGGCTGAAATGCCGGAAGAAGCTGCTTGCCAGCCACACTTACCAGCCCGCAAGGAAAGCCCGGAACACATGGATGGCGGGAAAAATCAAATGCGGGAAATGCGGCTATGCGCTCATGTCGGCGCACTCCAACGGTATTCTTTACCTGCGCTGCACCGTCCATGCGGACAGCAAGGCGTGTCCCGGCTGCGGGTGCGTGAAGCTACACGAACTGGAAGCGGTAGTCTATGGGGCGATGGTTAAAAAGCTGAAAGATTTTAAGACGCTGACAGGTCGGAACAAGGCTGCAAAAATCTCCCCGAAACTGACTGCAAAGCGGCTGGAACTGGCACAGGTAGAAAGCGAGATTGAAAAGCTGCTTGACACGCTGACGGGCGCAAGCCCTGTTTTGCTCTCCTATGCCAACAGCAAAATTGAGGAGCTGGACGCAAGGCGGCAGTCCATTGCCAATGAGATTGCAAAACTCTCTGCGGACGCTGTGCCGATGGAGAAGATGGAAAGCATTTCCGGGTATCTGGATGACTGGGAGAATGTCAGCTTTGAGGACAAGAGGCAGGTGGTGGACGCACTGATAACGGTCATCCGGGCAACAAATGAAAAGGTAGAAATTGAATGGAAAATCTGACGGGTTAATCCCCACCGTACCTATCCTTTTTGTGCTCTTGTCTATAATAGTGAAATGATTTTCCCACAGAAAGGCGTCCGCTTTATCGCTATCAATGACGGAGTGGACAGCGCACAGGGCGACAATGATTTTGCCCCTCTGCGGAACATTTTTAACGAATGGCTGGTGAGAGATACGAGCAAGAAAATCAAAGCAGTAAAACGGTCTAAGGGTATGAGCGGGAAGCCCGTCACGAGCAAACCCGTATACGGCTACTTTATGGACGAGGACGAAAATTTTATCATTGACGGGGAAGCCGCCCCTGTTGTGCGGCAGATTTACAGCTTGTGCCTTGCCGGGAACGGGCCGACCAAGATAGCCCGTATGCTCACAGAGCAGGAGATCCCCACGCCGGGAACGCTGGAATACCGTCGGACGGGAAGCACCCGCCGCTACCACCCCGGCTATGAGTGCAAGTGGGCGACCAATACCGTGGTACATATCCTTGAAAACAGGGAGTACACGGGCTGTCTGGTAAACTTCAAGACGGAGAAGCCGTCCTACAAGACCAAGCACAGCGTAGAGAACCCCATTGAGAAACAGGCGATTTTCGAGAACCACCATGAGCCTATCATTGACACCCAGATGTGGGAGCGTGTGCAGGAGTTACGCAAGCAGCGCAAACGCCCGAACCGCTATGATGAAGTGGGCTTATTCTCCGGCATACTCTTTTGTGCCGACTGCGGCAGCGTCCTTTACCAGCAGCGTTACCAGAACGCCACCCGCAAGCAGGATTGTTATATCTGCGGGAGCTACAAGAAGCGTACCCGTGACTGTACGGCGCACTTTATCCGCACCGACCTGTTGACCGCCGGAGTGACCGACAATCTGCGGAAAGTCACCAGCTATGCAGCGAAGCACGAAGCCCGGTTTATGAAGCTGCTGATCGAGCAGAACGAGGACGGGGGCAAGCGCAGGAACGCCGCAAGGAAAAAGGAGCTGGAAGCCGCCGAGAAGCGTATCAGCGAGTTATCCGCTATCTTCAAGCGGCTGTATGAGGACAGCGTGACCGGGCGCATTTCAGACGAGCGTTTCACGGAGCTGTCGGCAGACTATGAAGCCGAGCAGAAAGAACTGAAAGAGAGAGCCGCCGCTATCCGGGCAGAGCTTTCCAAAGCGCAGGAAGCCACGGTAAACGCAGAAAAGTTTATGAATGTTGTCCGCAAGTACACCAGCTTTGAAGAACTTACCCCTACCCTTTTGCGTGAGTTTGTGGAGAAAATCGTTGTGCATGAGTGCAGCTATGACGAGAACGGCACACGCAGACAGGACATTGATATTTATTACTCTTTCGTTGGCAAGGTAGACCTGCCCGAATGACCGCCCGACCTATCCGGCGCAATGCGCAAACGCCGGATAGGAACGGCAAAATTTTTTACACTTCTACTACTTCTTTATCACACATCAGCAAAAGTATCTGGATTATATTAATACGCAATATGATAACCAGATAGTGTATGAGAATATTGTAAATGAATATATGAAAATATTTAAACATATTAATGATGAAATGGAAAAATCTGATATTAATCTTTATATGGATTTTTTAGAAGAAAAAATAAATGATATATGCCAGATTGCTGTAACTAAAAGTAATGATTATGATTATATTGAAAATATGAGTAATATAGAATTATATAAAGAGTACATGCACGTATTGAAAGCTTTTTATATAGATAATCCTGAAAAGATATTACTTATATTAGAAAATGTTGATCACATGCTGGATAGAAATGAGTATAAAGAATTAATTCAGGAATTGGATTGTTTAACTAATGAATTAGATATAAATATAATATCAACTATGAGTATAGATGGATATGTAGTTATAAATGATTATTGTTCAACTGGAATAAATATAATAAATGACGAGAATTATGTATTACCAGAATTGGCAGATATGGAAAAGTTTTTTTATAATAATTATCCGTGTACATATAATCTTAATAGGAAAAATATGATATTATGGTTAGAAAAAATAGTTAATTATATAGGTTGTGAATTATATACTCCAATAGATAGAGAATATGTTTTTCTGAAGTTGTTAAATGAGTCTATAGGTATGCATTTTGAAAAATATAATATGAAAAATAATTTGGAAAATGCTTTTATGCAGACAGTATAAATGCTATAATATACTAGGTGGTGATAATATGTTAAAAGAATTTTTGCTTTTGAAAAGATATGATTTGAGGTTTTAGTACCTGGAAGAATTGAGTCATCATAAAACAGGTATTCTGACAGCCTTGCAAGGTCTGTGGTTTTAGTACCTGGAAGAATTGAGTCATCATAAAACTAAGGTTGTTGAATACTTAAACAATGTTATGTTTTAGTACCTGGAAGAATTGAGTCATCATAAAACTAGTCTAAGAAAAGAATACCAGAGACATGTGTTTTAGTACCTGGAAGAATTGAGTCATCATAAAACCGTGACACTCTCTTTCCTATCTCAATGTCGGTTTTAGTACCTGGAAGAATTGAGTCATCATAAAACTTTCCGTAATCGTACAATTCTGGCCATCAAGTTTTAGTACCTGGAAGAATTGAGTCATCATAAAACAGATAGCAATGTTGTAAAAACTGTTAAAATGTTTTAGTACCTGGAAGAATTGAGTCATCATAAAACTGTGTCAGCAGTACCTAAATCAACTTTACGGTTTTAGTACCTGGAAGAATTGAGTCATCATAAAACTTCTCATAACACAGACTTTCCATAACTGCGGTTTTAGTACCTGGAAGAATTGAGTCATCATAAAACCGCCCATAAGTCCCGCATTTTCTACAATGCGTTTTAGTACCTGGAAGAATTGAGTCATCATAAAACTATTTACATTAATAAATAAAAGAGCAACCAGTTTTAGTACCTGGAAGAATTGAGTCATCATAAAACATTTTCCCACGATAAGAAGATGAAACCTCTGTTTTAGTACCTGGAAGAATTGAGTCATCATAAAACTAAAAAAGTATTGATAAACAGCCATCCAGGGTTTTAGTACCTGGAAGAATTGAGTCATCATAAAACAATGCCTGCTAATAGTACAGTAGCACTTTTGTTTTAGTACCTGGAAGAATTGAGTCATCATAAAACGGGGTTCGCATGACGGACTTGGAAATTATTGTTTTAGTACCTGGAAGAATTGAGTCATCATAAAACTATCCGCCAGTTCATTCACTCTATCACTGTGTTTTAGTACCTGGAAGAATTGAGTCATCATAAAACTACCCAGAAATTAAAATGTGACGGAATCCGGTTTTAGTACTTGGAAGAATTGAGTCATCATGGAATTCAGATATATGAGTGCAAACATTGACTAAACTGTTTTAGTACCTGAGATATTGAGCCATTAATAAACTTAGAATCTAAAAAAATACTCGAGAGATTAGTTAGTAGATGCATTTTAGAGCTTTCAATATAATAGTTGGGGGCTCTTTTAATTTTTTGAATTTAAAATAATTGCATCAGGAAAAAAATAAAACACATAAAGAATATATAAAGAAATCACAACTAACCTTGCAATAAACAGTATATACTGATAGAATACAAGATGCTGCACATTTTGTAGCTTATACAAATACAATAAGATATAGTTCCAGATGATTATATATTAAAAAAGGGAAAAAGTATATGCGTATAAATAGATTAAAGAAAGTGATAAAAGTATTCTTAATAATACTTGCTATACTACTTATTATTGTGATTGCCATAGTTGGCTGTGCGCTTACTACATATCATAAACAGCCGGTATTGACAGATGAGGACAAAGAAGAGCTGTCTGTTGATAATATATGGAAGACAAGAACAGAGCCGGAAATGGCGGAAGTTATAGAAGATAATGGAGATGCACTGCTTGAGCGTATTAAGCTGATAAGCAACGCTAGGGATGAGATTATATTATCAACCTTTGATTTCAGGGCAGATGATAGTGGAAAGCTTATTCTTGGTGCGCTTCTAGATGCTTCAGAACGTGGGGTATCGGTAAATGTAATAGTTGATGGAGTATCAGGATTTCTTCGTATGAATGGTAATCCTTATTTTGAAGCGTTGGCAGCAGGAGAAGGAACAAGTATTAAGATATATAATAAGGTCAATCCGTTTGCACCATGGAAATCTATGGGAAGACTTCATGATAAGTATCTTATAGCTGATAGAAGCAGTTATATAATAGGTGGAAGAAACACATTTTCATATTTTTTAGGAAGCAGCTCGCCATATAAGAATTATGACAGAGATGCGTTGGTGTATTGTGAGAATCCAGATGAGAATAGTTCTGTTAACGATATTCTATCGTATTTTGGAAAAGTGTGGAATTATAAAGAAAGTAAGGCTTTTATCAATGGGGTAAATGCGATTACAGATACAGACACATATTTTACAATATCAGAGAATAATGAATACAATTATTGTGTAGAGAATACATATTCAGATAATAATTCGTTGGAAAGTTCCAGAATCACAGATAAGAAAAACAAGCTGGCAGCTAAGAAGAAAGTGGCAGCAGCCAGGGAAGAACTTCGTTCATTATATGCAGAATATTGTGCAGACAATGCAGATAATGGTATTTATAAAGGCCTTGGGGAAAGTGTTTATAAGGATATGTTTAAGGATGCTTATGAAGTGAATAATGTAGCACTTTTGAGTAATCCCATAGAATATTCATCAAAGAAACCATATGTGTGGTATCAGCTTGTTGAACTTATGAAGAAAGCAGACAGCAGAGTTAAGCTGCATACACCATATATTATATGCAACGATTATATGTATGAAGGACTAAAGTCGGTTTGCGACTCGGTTGATGATGTATCACTTATGACGAATTCAGTTGCTAACAATGGCAATCCATTTGGTTCTGCAGATTATTATGTTAATAAGAACAGGATACTTGGTACAGGGATTGATGTATGGGAATATGAAGGCGGTTATTCATACCATGGTAAGTCAGTACTGATTGATGATAACATATCAGTTATAGGCTCATTTAACATAGATATGAGAAGTGCTTATCTGGATACAGAGCTTATGCTTGTGATAGATAGCAAGGATATTAACAGAGAGTTGAATCAGTCAATGGAGGGCTATGAAAGGGTAGCAAGAAAGGCTGATAAAGATGGAAGCTATGATAATCCATATAATGTAAAGCCGGTAGAGTTGTCAGCATATAGAGAACGTCAGATGAAGCTCATAAAGAATTTTGTTTTGTGGGCAAGATATCTGTTTTAGCATATATTAAAGCATTTACACCTTTAGATGCTAAGAGTGTATCGATATTAAATAACATCAGGGAGAAAGAGAGTAATAATGAACACAAAAGAACAATTAACGAACAAAACAAAAACAATAGCTAAAGAAGAGAACAGAAAAGATTTTCTTCAGAAAACCTGGGTGGTATGTGCACTCGCACTTGTATGTACATTTCTTTGGGGAAGTGCATCACCTTGTATTAAGTTAGGGTATGCGTTATTTAGGATACCATCAAGTGAAACATGGACACAGATATTATTTGCAGGTACACGTTTTATATTGGCAGGAATACTTACTATTCTTATAGGAAGTGCACTTAATAGAAAAATGTTAGTGCCAACTAAATCATCAGTTCCCAGCATAGCAAAGCTTGCATTATTCCAGACAATACTCCAGTATATATTCTTTTATATCGGACTTGCACATAATAGTGGTGTAAAGGCATCTATTATAAATGGCTCAAACACATTTTTTGTAATTCTGCTTGCAGGTCTTGTATTTCATCAGGAAAAGCTTGATTTTAAGAAGCTTGCAGGCTGTGTAATAGGCTTTGCAGGTGTAATTATAGTAAGCATGAATGGTAAGTCCATAGATATGAATCTCAGTCTTATGGGAGATGGAAGCCTGTTTTTATGTGCAATATCATATGCAGTATCATCATGTCTTATGAAGAATTATTCAAAGAATGATAACCCGGTGATGCTTAGTGGATATCAGTTTATATTTGGTGGTATAGTGATGGTGATTGTTGGACTTATCATGGGTGGCAGAATTAATCATATATCATTAAGTGCTGTACTTATGCTGCTTTATCTTGCTTGTATATCAGCAGTGGCATATTCACTCTGGGGAATACTGCTTAAGCACAACCCTGTATCCAAGGTAGCTATATTCGGATTTACCAATCCTGTATTTGGCGTGCTTCTTTCAGCATGGTGGTTAGGAGAGGGCAGCAGCGAGCTTGGAATAAATGCACTTATAGCACTTATTCTTGTAAGTATAGGAATCCTTATCGTAAACGTACGTAAGCAGTAGCAGTGTTATACCAAAACGTATTACAAAGGAGCAGACCATATCATGCAGATGACAACATTATGTTATATAGAGAAAGACCGATGTTATCTTATGTTACATCGCACAAAGAAGGAAAAGGATATTAATAAGGGAAAGTGGATAGGCGTAGGCGGACATGCGTATGATGGTGAAACACCTGAGGAATGCCTGCTGCGGGAAGTTAAAGAGGAAACCGGACTTACATTAACATCATACAAGTTCAGAGGACTTATTACATTTATAAGTGATGAGTGTGAGCCTGAACTTATGTGCCTGTTTACGGCAGATGGATTCACAGGAAATGTATGTGAATGTGATGAGGGAGAGCTTATGTGGATAGATAAAAAGAAGGTGCCAGAGCTTCCGACATGGGAAGGTGATGCGGTATTCCTTAAGCTGATATTAGAAGACGAAAAAAGATTTTTTACGGTTAAGTTAAGATATCAGGGAAGTAAGCTTGTTGAGAATTCAGTTAATTACTGGTAAAAGTCTTAAGAAAACTAAAGAAATATTATAAATACATATACATCATTTGGTTTTATATTTATAACATAAAAAACAAAAGATATCATAAATATAAGACGTGTTTAAAGCATGTATTAAGTGGCAGATGGACACATAGATAAGGAGGCGGCTGTCTATGCATGTAAGAGGCTGGATAAAAGATGTTATGTATGGATTAATTATATTTGGTATATGTGCAGCATTGATATTAGTTGTAAGTGTTGCAGCAGATAATATAGTAGCAAAACATAATGCAGTTATAGTAAGTAAAAATGTGAATAGTAACCTTGATTGTGATGATTCGATATGCACGAGTGTGGATAATGAGAGTGGCTCAGAAAACGATGAAAATGTTAATCTGGCATGTGATGGAAGAGAACAGTATAACAATAATAATAACATTAAAGATAAAAAGATAGTCTGCTGGGGAGATTCAATAACATATGGACTTGGTGGACAGGAGAATACATATATAAAGAGTGAGGCTGGGATTATAGATGCTTCAAACTGGAATTATCCGGATACACTTAGATACTACACAGGAATGGATGTATACAATCTTGGTGTATGTGGAGAAACATCCTACGAGATAGCACTCCGACAGGGAGGAATAAAGATGTATGTAGGAAAGCAGGTTACTGTTAAACCGGGAAAACGCACACAGATAAGTATTGTGGATGAATCAGGAAACCCAGTTATATTAGAGAATTTTAACGGATATGAGACGGATAATCAGCAGCCAGAGAATGTTGTTTATATTAACGATATACCTTTTAAGCTGGAATATGATAATAGCAGGATATATATAAGTATATATGATAATGCCGTGGATAAGAGCGTTAAATTAAAGAAGGGTTCACAGATTATAACAAAGGCAGCACATGATATATCAGGAGATGTGCTTGTTATACAGATGGGCAGCAATGGGGGCTGGAATGATTATGATGAACTTATAGAACAATATAAGGCAATGATTGCGAATTCTGGTACAGAATGCTATATTATAATCGGTGATACGGATAATCCTGAGGAGTCAGTTGATAGCGCGAATTATACGAGCAGCCAGGAGATAGGAACTGATGATTCTATGTGGGAGGCAGCACTCAGGGAAGCCTTTGGAGAACATTTTATCAATATGAGAACTTATCTGCTTGAAAACGCACTTAATATAGCAGGCTTAGAACCAACACAGATGGATGAGGAAGATCTTTCACAGGGAAGAGTTCCTGAAACGATAAAGTATGATTATACACATCTTAATTCATATGGATACTATGCCATAGGTTATGGGGTGTATGAGAAAGGCTTAGAGCTAGGTTACTGGTAAAAAAGTGCTTATGTCAGGTGCATACGGGTTATGTAGGAAATGAGGAATAGTATGAATGAATATAATACTTGCGCCGGTAAAAAAATAGGAATATATAAAGAACTTGCGGTAGTAATTGTGACAGCTTTTACTATCGCTGTTTTAACTTCACTTGGAGCATTTATAGTATGCAGACATTATGGAGTGCTAGTAGATGTAACAGAAGACTGTTCTGATTATAAAAGAAAATATGATATTCAGGTTATGGGAATGGTAAGAGAACTTGACAGCGCCCTTAGCAATGCTATGGATGAGATAAGTGCCAATGAACTTGATGATGACAAGAATCTGGGAGATGCCATGAAGTACCTGTTGTTAAATGACAGGCTTCCGTTTGCAACAGAAGAGGTCAACAATATGAATATAACCATAACGAACAGAAATGGTCTTGTGTTATGGAGAAAAAATCCAGATGACAATAGTGATGATTACAGAAGAAAAAAAGTATACGTTGATATAGATGAACTTGTAGTTAATTCCTATGATGATTGTAGTCCGGAGTATTCATTTGTATATACGAAAAGCATAAAAAAGACTTTATATTATATAATATTTGAAACTAAGGTTACACCAGAATATTTGTATGCAGATATCAAGCTTAAGGCTGCGTGTATGTGTCTTGGAACATTTATATTTATAATATGTGCGCTCCTTATGACAAAGAAAAGGATAGATTATATAAGATATCTTTCAGATGTTGTCAATATGATATCAAAGGGGAATCTTGACATGCAGATTGACAAAAGGGGACGTGATGAAATTACCAATATAGCATATAGTATAGATAATATGCAGCATAGTATAGGAAGAATGATGAAAGAGGAACGTGAAAATGACAGAAAGAATATGGAGCTTATAACGAATCTTTCACATGATATAAAAACGCCAATGACAATAATAACAGGATATCTTGATGTTGTTATAAGCCATAAATACGATAGTGATGAAGAACGTGATACATACATAAAAAAGGCGTTCCAGCAGGTTGAAAAGATTAATGGAATGATACATAAGATATTCATACTTGCAAGAAATGAAAAGCCATATGGTAATGATGGCAGCAATGGTATAGAAAGCAGTAAAGCTAATAAAGAAAAATGTAATATAGCTATGATGCTTAAGCAGGATGTGTCAGAGTTTGAAGGAATAGCACTTAAACAGGAGCGGAATTTTGTGGCAGATATAACAGAAAAGCCAGTATATGCTGAAGTTGAGATAGAACAGATGAGAGAGGTGTTTGATAACATTCTTATGAATTCCATAAAGTATTCAAGGAAGAATACGGATATTATAGTAACACTTCTTGAGGAGAATGATAATATACTTATAAAAGTATCGAATATGACAGACTGTATAAAAAAGTTGGATTGTGAAAGAATATTTGATAAGTTTTACAGAGCTGACCATGCAAGAAATTCAAGCATATCAGGCAATGGCTTAGGTCTTTCTATTGTAAAAGAAACAGTAGAGGGATTAGGTGGCAGTGTACTGGCAGATTATGATAATGGATTGTTTACGATAAGCATAAAGCTGAAGAAGTGCAATCAGAACCAGGACCAAGAAATAAGATGAAGTTAGAGCAATAAGTACATGGAGGTGGCAAACTAATATGGCAGCTATTCTTGTGGTTGATGATGAGGAAGATATAAGAGAACTGGTTGGAATATATCTAAAGAATGAAGGTTTTAAGGTGTATAAGGCGGCAGACGGACAGGAGGCATTAAAGTGTCTTGATGATATGCAGATTGACCTTGCTATACTTGATGTCATGATGGCAGATATGGATGGCATAGCGTTATGCCTGGAGATAAGAAAAAAGAGCAACATCCCCATTATAATGCTGTCGGCAAAGGATCAGGATATGGATAAGGTTATAGGTTTGAGTGCCGGGGCAGATGATTATCTTGCAAAGCCTTTTAACCCGGTTGAACTTGTTGCAAGAGTTAAGGCACAGCTTAGAAGATTCAATGATTTTAATGAAAGAAAGCCAAGCAGTATTCTTGAATATATGGATTTATCCATGAATCTTGAAACACACAGGGTATTTGCTAACTCAAAAGAGATTTGGCTTACTCCGAAAGAATTCGCTATATTAGAGCTACTATGGAAGAATAAAGGTAATGTTTTTTCTACAGAGCATATATATAATACACTATGGAGCGAGGAAGAAGCATACGATATTAACAATGTAGTTATGGTACATATAAGGAATCTCAGGTCAAAGATAGAACCGGATATAAAGAATCCTCAGTATGTTAAAACTGTGTGGGGTGTGGGATATAAGTTCTCATAATAATTTTGTTCAGCATACAGTCTATTTATCTAATGGAGCTATTGTAATTATTGTATGGAAAGATTACCATTACTGTCCGTGAGTTGTAGAAATAAGCACATAAAATGCTTGCACTTTTTAATATACAGTGCTATAGTACACACATATAAGGACAAAGGCGTCATTTACCATATGGTAGGTGGCGCCTTTGCTATAACATAATTTCATATAAAACTTATGTTATGCTTAATAAAGCATCATTATTTTATGGAAAATAAAAAGTGGGAGGTATAACACGGAGATGAAAACAATAACATTTACAAAGGATGCTCTTGTAACAGGAGAAAATGCACTTGAATATCTTAAAACATTAAAGTGCAAAAAAGCAGTTATAATAACTGGTGGACAGTCTATGAAAAAGACAGGCGTTCTGGATAAGGTGACTAATATACTGAATCAGGCGGGAGCAGATGTAGCAATATATAGTGGAATCGGAAAGAATCCGACAACACATATGGTTCTTGATGGACTTGAGTTCGTAAGAAAAGAACAGCCGGACTGTCTGTTAGCCGTAGGTGGTGGTTCATCTATAGATGCTGCAAAGGTTATGCTTATATTCTATGAACATCCAGAGGTGAATTTTGATAACGTCTTTAGTACTAATCTTGATGAACTTGAATTCAAGACGAAATTCGTTGCAGTTCCATCTACATCAGGAACAGCATCTGAGGTTACAAAGGTCAGCGTAATAACATTTGAGGATGAGAAGTTTAAAAGGGCTATCAGATCCGTTAATATCTTTCCAGATGTAGCTATTCTTGATCCATCACTGCCAGCAACGCTTCCTGCACATATAGCGGCAGAAACAGGAATGGATGCACTTACACATGCCCTTGAAGCATATATTAACAAGAATGGCAATGACTTCACAGATGCCATGGCTAAAGAGGCTATAGAGGGTATCATAGAATGGCTGCCTGTATCAGTTAATGAAGGAACATTAGAGGCAAGGGAGAAGGTGCATAATTTCCAATGCATGGCTGGCATGGCATTTGCTAATAGCGGACTAGGCATGGTACATGGTGTATCACATGCCTTTGGAGGTATGTATAACGTAGCACACGGTCTTGCTAATGCAGTTATACTGCCTTATTCTATGGATTATAACAAAAAGGATCCAGAGGTGGCTAAGAAGTATGAGAAGCTTTCAAAAATAATCGGTTGTGATATTATTGAAAAGGTTAAAGAAACATCTAAGGCTGTAGGAATACCAGCAAGGATGATAGATGCCGGAGTTAGTGAAGAAGAATTTAAGAAGGACTTTGATAAACTGCTTGAATTCTCTATGCAGGGCTCAACAGTAGTTAATCCGATAAACGTATCAGAGGATGATATGAAAAAATTCCTTGATTGTATATTCTATGGGGAAAAAGTAGAATTTTAAACAACTGGATATAAGAGGTGAAATTTTTACAATTCATATAACAGATTATCTGCTATTTTAATTTACATCAACAGAACAACAAGTTGACAAAGGCGTCAGATTCAAGGAATCTGGCGCCTTTTCTGTATGTATTTTTTACAAAAGTTCTTTCTATAAAAGTTGAAGAAAACGGATATAGGGGTTGCGTAAACTAATAAATAGACATAGGGCAGCAAAACTTATATGAAAAATATATACAGAAAAAGAAACAGGAATTAAAGGGAAAAGCTGAAAGGAGAGATTATTATGAAGAAGTTTTTATCGTTGTTACTTGTTATGACACTTACTATGTCACTTACACTTGGACTTACAGGTTGTGGCAGCAGCAAGAGTGCAGATTCAGACAAAAAGGTATTAAAGGTAGCATTTGAGTGTGCGTATGCACCATACAACTGGACACAGGAATCACCTGATGTTGGAAACGGCAAGAAAGCAGTTAAGATTAAGAATGCGGATGGATATGCCTATGGATACGAAGTAGAACTTGCCCAGAGAATTGCAGATGAACTTGGATACGAGCTTGAAGTATACAAGATTGAATGGAGTTCAATTCTTATGGGACTTCAGGATGGTTCATATGATGCTGTTATGACAGGTGTATGTTACAGCGCTGAAAGAGATGAAACATATGATTTCTCTTCACCATATTATAAGAGACAGATTGTTGGTGTTGTAAGATCAGACAGCCAGTTTGCAAACTTTACTAAGTTATCAGACTTTGCGGGAAAGGGAGCTAAGGTTACAACACAGATTGCTACTAACTATGTTCCATATAAGGATGAGGTTCCAGGAGGCGTTATAGCAACAGATTATGAAACATCTTCAGAGTGTTTCCTTGCAGTACAGAACAAGACAGCTGATATGGTTATTCTTGATTACACAACATCTGTTTCAGCACTTGCTACTATGAATAACTTAAAGATGCTTAACCTTGACTTCACAGAACCAGAGGGTGCTTCTAATGACTGCTGTATAGTATTCCGTGAAGGAGACCCTATGAGAGATACAGTTCAGGGTGCACTTGATAAGCTTGGCTGGAATGATAAGGCTGAATTCGATAAGCTTATGGATGAAATGGTAAAGTTACAGCCAGCATCTAACTAGAATAAATAAAATAATTGCATTATAGCTTGCAATTATAACATATAAGCCGTGGTTTTCTCTGACAAAGATGTTGGGTCTTTAATGGGGAAGCTGCGGTTTTTTATTTTAACTGAATAATAAGTACTGGGTAATAATAAATAAAATGGTTTTGGGATAAATACTAATCTTAAAAGTGCATGTCAGCATATATGTGCACTATAAAGGAGGTTTTGCTATATGTATATGAATACAATGATTGCACTGGCAGCGAATACGCCAGGAGCCGAGGGCTCTTTGTTTGAATGGGCCTGGTTCATTTTTAATAAATATTCAACATTATTTCTTAAAGCTACGTGGGTAACACTTTATGTAGCACTTATAGGAACTTTGTTAGGCTTTGTACTTGGTTTTGCCGTAGGCATAATCAATACAGTAAAGATTCATAAAGAGGATAACATAGTAAAGAAAATCCTGCTTCATATATTAAAGGCAATAGTAGTTGTATATGTTGAAATATTCAGGGATACACCAATGATTGTCCAGGGCATGGTTATCTACTATGGATTAAGACAGAATGACATTATGATTACATCAATCATAGCAGGTATTCTTGTAACAACACTTAATACAGGAGCTTATATGGGTGAAACAGTAAGAGCAGGTATCAAGTCAGTAGATGCAGGCCAGGAGGAAGGCGCTCTTGCCATGGGTATGTCACATTTTAAAGCTATGTTATACATAATAGTTCCACAGGCTTTAAAAAATGTAATACCTGAAATGTGTAACACATTTGTTAACAACTTAAAGATGACATCAGTACTTAATGTTATCGGTGTATCAGAGCTTTTCCTTATGGCAAAGACAGCAGGTGGTGCTTATTATAAGTACTTTGAATCATATATAGTTATTTCAATTATTTACTTTATTCTCTGCTTCGTATTCAACAGAGTATTCTCAGTGATTGAAAAGAAACTTCAGGGAAGAAGTGATTATGAGCTGGCTACAGAGTATCTGGAAAATGAATGATTATGTGTGAGCAGATGGTTATATGATATCAACGTATAACTTAAGAACAGGAGGCAGGTTATGGCAGATTCAATTATAAAGGTAGAAAACCTTGTAAAGTCATTCGGTGATCATGAGGTTTTAAAGAAAATAGATTTTGAAATATCAAAGGGTGAGGTTGTATGTATTATCGGTTCTTCCGGTTCTGGTAAGTCAACACTTTTAAGATGTATTAATCATCTTGAAACACCTACAAGCGGTAAGATACTTTTTCATGGTGATGAGGTTAAAAACACACAGTCATCACTCACAAAATACAGATCACAGGTTGGAATGGTATTCCAGTCATTTAATCTGTTTAACAATATGACAGTATTAAAAAACTGCATGTTCGGAGTACAGAAAATATTACATCTTAGTAAGGAAGAGGCAAAGCTAAGAGCTATAAAGCACTTAAGAGAGGTTGGAATGGCAGCTTATATCAATGCTCATCCGGCACAGTTATCAGGTGGACAGAAGCAGAGAGTTGCTATCGCAAGAGGATTATGTATGAATCCGGAGGTGCTTCTGTTTGATGAACCAACATCAGCACTTGATCCTGAGATGGTAGGCGAGGTTCTTAATGTTATGAAGGAACTTGCAGATGAGGGACTTACAATGATTATAGTTACCCATGAGATGGAATTCGCTAAAAATGTATCAACAAGAACAATATTTATGGATAACGGATATGTTGTTGAGGATGAAAGTCCAGACATCTTATTCACGAACCCTAAGAATGAAAGAACAAAGGAATTCTTAACAAGATATATGGAAAGCGGAGTTAAGAAAGGTGCTTAGTAAAAAAAATTCATATGATGGATTAGCGGCTGTGCACACCTGGTACTAATCCGTTATGCGTAAAAAGGTGCGCAGAAATGAGGACTAATATGGATAATTTGGTTATTACAGTTGCCAGAGGCTTTGGCAGCTGTGGAAAAAGAATAGCAAAACAGATAGCAGATGACCTTGGAATACATTGTTATGAAAACAGAATTCTGATGCTGGCATCACAGATGAGTGGTCTTGATGAGGAAGTGTTTGCAGAGGTTAATGAAAAGCTGAGAAACCAGAATGTTTTTTCGGCATTTCTTAAAGGACTGCCTATGCAGCGTTCACCTAAGGTTGAAGACAGAAAGTTCGTATCAGATGAGAAGCTGTTTGAATACCAGAAACAGATTATAGAACAGCTTGCTGATACAGAAAGCTGTGTCATCGTAGGTAAATGTGCTGACTGGATATTAAAGGACAGACCAAACGTAATAAGTCTGTATATAGAAGCTCCAAGAAGCTTTACACTTAAAGAAATCATGGACAGAATGGGCGTTAATGAGGCAACAGCAGCAAGATCAATTACACAGACAGATAAATACCGTGCAGAGTATTATGAGCATTATACAGGTGGTAATTACTGGACGAATCCTGTTAACTACGACCTTACTATCAATACAGAGAGAGTTGGCTTTGAAGGTGCAGTTAAGCTTGTAAAGGATTATATTAAGATAAAGTATCCTGATTTTAAGATAGATGCCTGTGGCAGAATTGTTGATGATAATAAGGTTATATCTATGAAATAAATAATGTCCGGGATGTGTACGAATTGCGGAAGGTGGTGGTGTATATGCAGGTTAAAACATATCTTATATCTAAGGCTGTAAGCTATCATGAGCTTATATTGGAGGATGGATATATTAATAAGATATATATGATAGATAATCCAGACCGGGAAATATATGCCATACCTGATGCCTGCCTTGATCTGCAGTTCGTATATGAGAAGGGGCGTTTTGTGCCATATGTATGCGGAACACATACAGAGGTAAGCCTTGCCTTCATAAGTGGCAGCAAAAAAATATTTGGAGTCAAATTCGAACCGGGAGTTGTGCCTGATTTTATGAAAAGCTATGCTGGTGAGCTTGTGTGTACAAGAAGAAATGTGTCAGATATGGAAGCATTAAGTAACATAGCAGTGCAATTCGGGAAGGATATGTCATTTGAAGACATGGCAGATATATTTACTTCTCATTTCATATATGCTGATTACTTTAAAGAAAGAAAAAATATAATCGTCCAGATAGCAGGTATCATACACAATAAAAAAGGGTGCGTGACAATATCAGATATAGCTGTACAGACAGGATATAACCAGCGCTATCTTGACCGTGTATTTAAGGAATCACTTGGAGTATCCATGAAGAAGTACGCTGGAATCATAAGAATCCAGAAAGCGATATATTATCTTCAGAATAATCTCACATATGAGATATATGAAAGACTTGGATACTACGATCAGGCACACTTTATTAAGGATTTTAAAAAAAATACTTCACTTACACCGAACAAGTTTGGAAAGGTTAATAGTGAACTGAATATTGTATAAAACGCAGGAGGATATAGCTATGAGTTTTATTAATAATCCAGATATAACAAAGGAAGAAGTACTAAAGGAGAGCCTTGCTCACTGGAATGTAGGAAAAACACAGGAATGGATAGACCGTGATATGGCTATTGTAATGGGAAAAAGAGAAGGCTATTGCTTCTGGGATCTTGATGGAAGAAAGTTCCTTGATATACATATTAATGGAGGAACTTATAATCTGGGACACAGAAACCCAGAGATTATAAGCGCACTTACAGATGCCATGACAGAACTTGATATAGGTAATCATCATTTTACAGGTATAACAAAGGCTATGCTTGCAAAACAGCTTACAGAGCTTTGTCCTGATGGACTTGATTATGCGTGCTTTTCAACCTGTGGTGGAGAGGCAGTTGATCTTGCTATAAAGAGTGCCAGATATGCCACACAACGTAAGCGTGTTGTATCTATTCAAGGCTGTTACCACGGACATACAGGCTTGTCTGTATCAACAGGTGATGCTAGATTCAAGGATCCATTCTTATGTCAGGGAGCTCCGGGAGAATTCGTACAGGTTCCACTTAATGACCTGGATGCTATGGAGGCAGAGCTTAAAAAAGAGGATGTTGCGTGTGTTATTATAGAATCCCTTCTTGCAACATATGGTTTTCCGATTCCTGATAAGGGATATCTTGCAGGAGTCAAGAAGCTGTGTGAGAAGTACGGAACACTTTACATAGCAGATGAAACACAGACAGGCCTTATGAGAACCGGAAAAATGTGGTGCTTTGAACACGAGGGTTTTGTTCCGGATATGATTACAACGGCTAAAGGCTTTGGCGGAGGCATATATCCTATATCAGCGACTGTTGTGAATAGAAAGGCAGCCAGCTGGATGTTTGATATAGGAAGAATGCATGGTTCAACCTGTGGTAATTCAGAGCTTGGTTGTGTTGTAGCGATGAAGGTGCTTGAGATAACTACTCGTAAGGAAACAGTTGATAATATTAATAAGAATACAAAGCTTCTTACAGAGCGTGTTAATGCCCTTATGGATAAATATGATGGATTCCTTACCGGATATACCCAGAGAGGCGTTATTATGGGAATAAACTTTGCATGTGAGGATGCAAGTAAGACTATATGCAAGCCATTATTTGATAATGGTGTATGGTCACATAATTCAAGACTTCATCCTAATACACTCCAGATGAAGTTGGGACTTTTATGTGACGATGCATTTATGGATGAGTTGTTTGAAAAGATAGATAAAGGGCTTGCACAGGCTGTAAATATGAAAAAATAAATATAGAAATAAACATAGAAATAAATATATAGAAATAAACATAACAAAACTAATATGTAAAGTAAGCAGTATGGAATAATACGAGGAAACAGCTATGAAGGATACACCACAATCATTATTAGAGGATGTTAAAAATAATCTGCCATTATTATATGATGTTGAAGAGGATTACAAGGTAAGTCTTTTAAAGTACTCGGAAAATATTATATACAAGGTTGAGTTTAGCAAAAGCAGCCCTGTTGTGTTTCGTATACATAGACCTGGATATCACGATATAGAAGAGCTTGAGGGCGAAATAAGATGGATGGATGAAATACATAAGGATACACAGGTCAGACTTCCAGTTGTGTATCGTGGACGTGATGGCGGATTTCTTCAAAAAATGCGGACATCAGGCGGGGAAACTGTATACTGCTCTGTTATCTCCTTTTTATATGGAAGTCCACTTGGAGAGCTTAAGGGTGAGGCTTTGCTGGACGGTCTTGAAAAGCTTGGAGAGATTACAGCAAGACTTCATATACAGTCAATAAACAGGGATAAATCAGTTAAAATAAAAAGATTCTGCTGGGATATTAATAACCTTTTTGGTGATAATGGCGATGGAATATGGGGGAGCTGGCGGGATTATGAAGGAATCACAGGTCATGATTACCGTATTCTTGAAAAATGTACCGAAAATATCAAAAAAGAGCTTAATCATTATGGGAGAAGTAATGACAGGTATGGACTTATTCATGCAGACTTGCATTTTTACAACGTAATCAGTTATGAAGGCAATGACCAGATAATTGATTTTGATGATTGCGGATATGGATTTTATATGTATGATATGGGCTGTGCGCTTGTCACATATTCCAAGAATCTTTGCGAACTTGAGGAGGCATGGATAAGAGGCTATGAGAAGGTAAGAAGGCTTTCTGATGAAGATAAAAGACTGATACCTATGTTTGTTCTTATAAGAAGAATTACAAGACTTGCGTGGCTGTCTGGACATGCCGATAGTGATACAGCTAAGACAGTAGAGCCTGAGTATCTTAAGGTGACCGTAGACCTTGCAAGAGAGTGGCTTGAAACTAATACTAAGGTGTCTGTAATAACAGGAGCATATGAATGTAATATGATTCCGGAAACAGGCGTAATGGGATTGTAATAATATAAAATAATACAGATGTTAACATAATAGCATACATATAAGAGGTGAAGTGAATGATTAAAATAATAGCAACAGCAGCGATATATCTTCTTACTATGCTTCTTGCATATGTATTAAAAAAGATGGGACTTTTCCATAAGGAAGATAAGAGGGTATTGTCAAACCTTATATTTTATGTCACATTACCGGCATCTCTTATTAGCGGTTTTAGTGGAGCCCAGGTTAACATATATTATGTTGTGTCTATACTTATAGGCTTTGGCGTGAATACAGTTATGGTAATAGCCGGACAGCTCGCAGCAGCTCATAAGGAAAGAGATATGCAGGCTATATATGCGGTAAATGCTTCAGGCTTTAATATGGCCTGCATAGCCATTCCCTTCCTTTCTAATTTCTATCCGGCAGGTGTTCCATATCTATGTATGTTTGATGTGGGAGATTCATTTTATACGTTAGGCACGACATATGCTATTGCGAAAATGAGAATAAACCAGAAAAATAAGAAACAGAATACATCTGAAATAAAATTGAATAAATCAGACATAGGCGTACTTGAAATAGTTAAAAGTCTTTTTACGTCTGTTCCCTTTGATGTGTATTTCATTATGACAGTATTATCCTTTCTTAATTACAGATTACCGGATATAGTTATACAGGCGGCTGATTTCTGTGGACATGGTAATGGATTTCTTGCTATGATGATGATTGGAATATCGTTTGAACTTAATATGAGCAGGGAAACGGCCGGTGAGGTGCTTCATCTGTTGTTATTAAGATATGGAATTGGAATAATATCAGCAATATTGATATTCTGTGTATTATCTGCACCGCTTGTTATGAGACAGATATTGGCAGCGGCAGTGTTCTCGTCAAGTGCAGCAGTATCCATAATATATTCAGAAAAGCTGGGAGTTTCGACTGATATAGCGGCAGCTCTCAATCCGTTATCAACAGCACTTATGATACCGATTATGGTAGTGGTCATAGCAATCACAATGTAATGACGTGTTTATTTATGGTATTTATTTAAAATGTAAAAATAGTAGGAATATTACATAGTCTATATTATAATAGGATGCAAGGGGCAGAATACATTTTGCTCCTTGCATTATGTATTTAACAAGAATATTTAACAGGAAAATAATAAATTGTAAGTTAATTGCAAGCTGTTAATGATATTATAAGAAAGTAATATAAAAGAGCATCATAAACAGGTGGTAAGCCTGCTTGTAATGTATATAGTGCTGGATAAATAGGCATATAAATATGGGCGGTGATGATTACGTAACGAAGCCATTCCATAATGCGGTGCTTCTATCAAGGATAAGCGCTAACCTAAGACGAAGCAGCATGAATGACGGGGATGTGTATAAGAAGGGTGAATTAGCAATATATTTTGATAAGTACAAGCTGTACAGGGCAGGTAATGAGCTTAAGTTATCCAACAATGAGTGGGATATGTTAAAGATACTTGTGGAGAATAAGGGGAGAGTTGTAAGAAGAGATGTGTTTTTTGAAAGATTGTGGGATATACATGGAAACTATGTGGAATACAATACACTTACTGTCAATATGAGCCGCCTTAAAGCAAAGCTTGGAACGTTCGGGGAAGAAAGAGTTCCATATATAGAAACTATCAGGAATGTAGGTTATCGTTGGATAGCATAACAATACTAATGGGGAGATAATAGATGGATAATAATAAAAGCATACAGTCTGGCAGCCAGTACAGGAATATAGATAAAACTATAAGAAATTATAGAAAAAACCAGACATTATTTGTTATTTCAATGGGTTGTTACTAATGCACTCATCATTGCATTTTTAACCATATATTATAGTATCAGGCAAAGGGCTCTTGTAGGAGCCCTTTATTTGTATGATAAAGCCTCAGCCATGGATCTGATTGACAGAATGATGCATATGAATATAAGCAGGAAAACCTATGAGGCAGGACTAGAGGCTATGATTGAAGCTGGCTATACAAGAAACGGATATATGTATCTTATACACATTAATTATGAGAATGTAATAAATATAGTTATAGGGCTTATTCTGTTGCTGTTGCTTATATATGGGCTTGTGCACTGCTACAGAATAGGAAGAAAGGATTGTCTTGGAAGTCTTAAAGGCTATGTAAGGGAAAATGGAATATTAAAGGAATAGCTAAACAAAGAGCATGAGTACAATATATGCCAGTATAAGAAGATGCAGGCTGTCTGCAGCAGCCGTATAATAATATCACAGGCGGAATAACGATAATCTCTGAATGTACTAAGAGTGCATTTAAGATTAAAGTATTTATAAAAAAGCTGCTTGATATAAGCCGGATAGAATCTGGCAAGGTGATACTTGCAACAGAAAAAGTTGTAATTGATTATATAGTAGAAGAAAGTGTTGAAAGTGCAGTTGCAGATAAGTCAAAGGTCATAGTTGATTATGGTACAGACGTTAAAAGGGTTATGTATGCTGATGAGGGCTGGCTTGCAGAGGCTTTGATAAATATTATAAGCAATAGCTATGAATGTATATGTGATAAAGAAAATGGACGTGTATACATAGATATAAGCAGCAATAATGAGGTATGTATCATAAAGATTGCTGATAATGGGGATGGTATAGATAAAACAAAAATATCAGGCATATTTGACAGATTCGAAGGTAAGAACAGCCAGAGCGAGTTCCATGCCGGCATAGGCCTCAACCTGTCAAAGCTTATAATAGAGGCTCATCATGGAAGCATCAGGGCATCCAACAGTGAAAAGTACAAAGGAGCAGAATTCAGAATATTACTGCCATTGTATAAGCTTAAGGGGAAGGTAGAACATAATCAGTAAACGTAAGTTATATGTAAGCAGATTGTTATATAGTTATATTATTAAGTGAATGGGGGATGGTGTATGAATACAGAATATATGGACTATTGCTTTAAGAGTATAAAGCGAAGGAAAAAGAATATAATAAAGACCTCATTTACTATATTTATTGTATTCGCTGCTGTAACATTGCTGATACTGATAAGAACTAATGTATACCAATGGCAGCTTCAGTCAGTAAAGGACAGGTTTGGAAGCTGGTTTGTTATGATGTGTGGTTCTGATAGCAAAGAGAATAGTGAACTTAAAGGACATCCTTATCTTAAGGAGTCAGGAAAAGCTGTAAAGGTTAATAATGTATATGATAATGGCGGCGAGATGACGGAAACCGGTATAGGTTATATGACAGAGGAATTTATCAGGCTTGGTAATATATCTACGGAGGAAGGACATTTTCCACAGAAGGATGATGAGGCTGCAGTTGACTGGAATACGCTGTTAGAGCTTAATCAGGGTTCATCCTTAGGTCAGGATATAGTAATCAGGACTGTTATATCAGATGAAAATGGACAGACAGAAGATATAACAAGAACCTACAAGCTGGCAGGAATATTGAAAAGTTATACGAATTCATGGGCTGGGGGAGACCGCGTTCCGGGAGTTATAGTTACAGAGCAGGCTGCAAAGGATATTAAGCGTAATAATAATGCTATATACATATATACAGTTGATGATTACGTTAATGATTATGAAGCTATATATGATGGGTTGAAAAAAAAGACAAGCAGTTCACTTATATATAATAGCAGCGTGTATGAATATGAGCCATGGAGTGGTGGCAATATATATGATTATATGTATATGATTATTGTACTTGTAGGAATTGCTGGAATAACCTATCAGCTATCGGTATATAGTACAGGCAGGAAAAGAGTGTATGAAATATTAAGAGGACTGGGGGCTGACAGATTAAAGCTTATATCTTTTGCCTTTATGGAAAGTGTAGTTATAATTATATGTTCGTCACTTGCAGGTCTGATTTTTTCAATAATAACAGGGCGGGTAGTAACCTTTATTATTGAAGGAATTACGGGAATAGTCTTCTTTACAATAGATAAAAGTGTATATATTGGATTGGCTGTTATGCTTGTTATATCAATAGCAGTCTGCTTAGCTGTAAGTATAGTAAGTCAGGGAACCAGTCGGGTGGCAAAGCGCAGCAAAGCAGCCAATATATGCGCTAAGCCGGGCAGATCTGCACATAATACAGATGTAAAGCATATAATAAACAGACATAATTATATACGTCAGACAGGCAGCAGATTAATGCGTTCCCAGGGAATTATACAGAATATATCTATAAGAGTATTTTCACTTGCAATTATGGTTATAGTGATTACGTGTGTGGTTAATGGAATAACTGTTTATGGCAAATATAGGACAGTTTCAGAAAAAACAGATACACTTGCATTCTATAAGCAGGATAAGAATACTCCATATGTGGTTAATATTGCATATAATTTCAGGAGATATTGGGATGAGCATGACCAAAGTGTGCTGAATTCACCAGATATCAATGAGGTAAGAAAGAATGTAAAGCTTAAATATTCGCTGGTATATAATAATATGACATATGACCAGTATCGTGATTATATGAGTTCTAATCCGAATGGAACAATGCTCAATCTGGATTGCAACAATTACCTTCTGGATTATAACCTGAAGAGAGCAGATGCCAGTATGTATAAAGGGATAGATAAAAGTGTTATTAATTATATAAGCAGTATAAATGGTGTTAGTAATATCAGATATGGGTATTATGAAACAGCACGTATGTGGACGTGGGATGATATGGATTACAATAATCTGGGAGTTTCCTGGTATGAGAAGGCTGGAAATAATAAATCGTTTTCTATGAAGAAATACTATGATGAAGAGGACAAGTATCTGTTTGCAACTGAATATGTGGGGGAAAATAGTGGAATATATGACATCTTAGAGGATTATGCAGGCGATGATTGGAATTATGCTGCATTTCTTGAAGGAGATGAAGCAATTATATTTCTGGATAAGAATCCTGAGGGAGAATATGATGATACCATCACAAGTGGAACCAATATTGGTCTGATGTGTTATCAGACTTATCCATATGAAGATGGCGCATCTAATCTTAATATGGTGTATAGCAGCTATTATAAAGCTGTATATAACTATATGAAAGAAAATGATATACAGAGCCAGAGTGACATATTAAGGCAGGAAGGAATAATAAGTGTAAGGGAGAAGAAAGAGTTTAAGGATAGGAAAAGAAAGTATACATATAATGTAAGATATGCACCGGCAGCAGTAACTAAGGCAGCTAAGGTTATATATGTTGATGATGAGATAAAGTCAAGACTAAAGGAATATATACCAGAGTTTGGATTGTATACAATGGTTGCATCAGATAAGCTTGGAGAGAAGGCTGTTAATACACAGAATGAAGTGCTAAAGGAATATATTGGAATTGATGAGCTGCCACCAGAAATTACACTTGCCATGAAGTACAACCAGCTTAATATAAGATATGGATTGAATTCGGTATATAATGGAACAGCTAATGCAGTAGCAGCATATCTTAGACAGGCTGACTTTTCATATAATGACTATTCTGCGGATAAAGAACAGGTAAAGAAAGACACAATAGAGGCTCTGGTATTGTATATATTTACCGCAGTTGCGGCGGTACTTATGTATATAAGTATAATCCTGCTTGTACTTAATAACAGAGTCAGCAGATTTAATAACCGTATGAATATTTTAAGAAATCATGGGGCTGATAACACAATAGTCAGAAATATACATATGTATCAATGTATAAGAGAAGCAATATGGTGTGTAATACTTATGCCGGTTATTGTTATATTGGAGATGTTATATTTACATAGAAATATTAAGTAAATATGTATATGTATTAATAATGCTTGGAATTGCCCTCGTTACAGATATGCTGGCGGAGGGAATAGTTAATACATGCAATAGTGTTAATTATGGTTATAAAAGAAAAAAGAAAAAAAGAGATTAGTAAAAATAACTCAATTAAAGTTAATTAATAAAAACAACTATATCGGACAGACCAGCAGAAGGCTTAGAAAATCGCAGGGAGCGGCTGTTAATATTGCAATAAGAGTATTTGCATTGTTAATGTGTGTAATTATAATAGGGTGTGCAGCTAATTCCATAAAGGCATACAGACGGTATCAGGATATAGATGCATGCTCAGATATTATTGCATTTAAATTCTCATATTCAGTCATATAATAGTTGTTTTGTGCAGATAATCTTATGTAATCTATATTATCAGTATTGGCACGGTAGGAAGTCATATTATTGATTCCGGCGTTTAACAGGAAGCCACACAGTATAGCAAGCACGTAGGCAGCAATTATAAAAGCAATAATTGTATACATGTAAGGTGGAGTGCCATATGTGTAATCTTCATTTACAAGCTGGATATACATAAATGTTCCGAAAACACTTATAGTAAAGCCAATCGCACATCTTATCCAATAAAGGTATAAAGTGTGTTGACGAAGCAGCCGCATATATGTTAGTTACTGTTGAATGCACAAGAATAAGGATAAATCTTGGAAGAAATATGATTATTCCTGAAAGACATATATTGCTTATTATATTTCCTGTAACACAGCAGGCAAGTGCAATAGAGGCAGAGCATAATAATGCACATAGGAATTCTGCTGTATATATGCTAAAGGTTGTAGAATAATCTACAATAAAATATTTACTCCATCGAAAGAGTGATAATATTGGTAAAATCCCGCTTTTAGTATTATAATAATGATATTGCAGTCTTGTAAGGTGATTGCAAGGTGTTAATGTTATTATCAATGTATGTTAAGGAATAACGATACAGAATAAGCTATAAAAACATACATATACACGGGTGGGGTGAGCAGGATACATGTACAGAATTATGTTGGTCGAGGATGACAGAGAGCTGGGAGAAACTATAAAGAGTCTTCTTACTTTAAAAGGATATGATGTGACACTCATAGGGAGTGTAAAGGAATATAATAAGCATACAGAAGTGTATGATATGTATCTGCTTGATGTAAAGCTCCCTGATGGAGATGGCTTCCAGATATGTGAAAAAATCAGACATAATCTTGATGCTCCAATCATATTTATAACATCATGCGATGATGAGGAATCCATAGTTAAAGGACTTGATATAGGTGGAGATGATTATGTAACGAAGCCTTTTCATAATGCGGTACTTTTATCAAGAATAAGTGCCAACTTAAGAAGAAGTGGCATGAATGATGGAGATGTATATAAAAAGGGAGAACTTGCAATATATTTTGATAAATACAAGCTGTACAGGGCTGGTAATGAACTTAAGCTTTCGAACAATGAATGGGATATGCTTAAGATACTTGTTGAAAATAAGGGAAGAGTTGTAAGACGGGATGTTTTTTTTGACAGACTGTGGGATATACATGGCAACTATGTAGAATATAACACACTTACTGTTAATATGAGCCGTCTTAAAGCCAAGCTTGGCACATTTGGGGATGAAAGAGTTCCTTATATAGAAACAATAAGAAATGTAGGCTACCGCTGGATAGCGTAAAGGAATAATACATAACAGTTATGGGGAGATAGGGTATGGATAATAAGAAGAAAATTCAGTCTGGCAGTTCAAGAAAGAATATAGATAATATTATAAGAGATTATAGAAGAAAACAGACGTTATTCGTTATAGGAACAGCCGTTACCAATGCACTTATTGCTGCATTTCTAACCATATATTATAGTATCAGGCAAAGGGCTCTTGTAGGAGCCCTTTATCTGTATGACAACAATTCGGCAACGAATCTCATAGACAGAATGATGCATATGAATATAAGTAAGAACACATATTATGCAGGAGAAGAGGCTATGGTGCAGGCCGGATATACCAGAAATGGATATGCATATCTGTCACACATTAATGGTGAGACAATGATGTATACTATCATAGGTATGATTATTGCGGTACTGTTGGTGTATGGACTTATACATTGCTACAGGATAGGAAAAAAGGACTGCCTTGGAAGTCTTAAGGCATATGCAAGGGAAAATGAGGCGCTCAAAGAACAGCTTGAAAAGGAACATGAATACAATATATGCCAGTATAAAAAAATGCAGGAGTTTGTAGAGAATATAGCGCATCAGATAAAAACGCCACTTTCGGTTATGACTATGAAGCTTGAGATGCTTCAGGATATGTTAAATGATATAAAGCCTGAAAATACACATGAAGATGATAATGATAAACACGTGGAAAAAATGAAAAAAGAACCGGATGAATATGTACCAGAAACAAAACAGCATATGCAGATGGCATCTACAATAATTTCCGAGTGTACAAAGAGTGCATTTAAGATAAAGACATTTATAAAAAAGCTGCTTGATATAAGCAGAATCGAGTCAGGAAAAGTAGTACTTGCCACAGACAAAGTTATTATTGATTATATAGTAGAAGAAAGTGTAGAAAGTGCAGTTGCAGATAAATCCAGGGTGATAGTTGATTATGGTACAGAGGAAAAGAGAGCTATGTATGCAGATGAGGGCTGGTTAGCAGAAGCATTTATAAACATTATAAGTAACAGCTATGAATATATATGTGACAGAGAAGACGGACGCGTGTACATAGATATAAGCAGTAACAATGAGGTGTGTATAATAAAGATATCGGATAATGGTGAAGGTATAGACAAAGCACACCTTGCTGGTGTATTTGACAGATTCGAAGGGAAAAGCAGCCAGAACGAGTTTCATGCTGGCATAGGCCTGAATCTGTCAAAGCTTATAATAGATGCACATCATGGCAGCATAAAGGCAGCTAACAGTGAGAAGTATGGTGGAGCAGAGTTTCGGATCCTTCTTCCTTTATATAAGCTTAAGGGGAAGGTTGGGCATAACTAAGAAAGCAATCCGAAGGTATCAAAGTAGGGACTTTTGACCCAGACATCTTATCATTAAAGTATATAAAACGTAAGTTATATGTAAGCAGTCTGTTATATGATAATAACTGTAAGCAGGGAAGCCTGTATAATCAGTACCCGTATTGTAAGATGAGGGGACGGGTACTGATATTTATTTATAATATGAAACAGGGGTGATGGCATGAATACAGCTTTTTTTGATTATTGTATAAAAAGTCTAAAAAGACGAAAAAAACAGGTGCTTAAAGCAGTAACGGCTATATTTTTGTCATTTACATTTGTAGCAGGTGTGCTTCTTTTTAGGGATAATATGTATGAATGGCAGATACAGTCAGCAAAACACCGGTTTGGCGACTGGTTTGTTATGATGAATGGAAATGACAGCAGGGAAAATGCACAGCTTAAGTCACATCCATATCTTAATGATTCAGGAAAAGTAAGTATATCAAACTACCAATACAATAATAACTGGAATCAGACAGATATTAAAATCGGATATATGGATAATGATTTTGTCCGTCTTTCTAATATAACACCTGATAAAGGAGAATTTCCAAAGAACGATGATGAAATAGCAGTTGAATGGAATACTCTGCTTTTACTCAATCAGGGTACAGACATAGGACAGGATATTACTCTGAATATAATTGTAAATAATCCAAAGGCAGGTTCAGGCTGGGACAGGATAACAAAGACATACAAGCTGTCAGGAATACTTAAAAGCTACACTAATGTATGGGTTGGAGGAAGCAATGTTCCAGGTATTATAACTACTAAAAATGAAGCTCAGAATATAAAAAGAAGTAATTCAGCAGTATATATATATTCAGCAGGCAATTATATATCAGGAGATTACAAAGATATATATGAAGGATTGAATAAAAAAGTAAGTGGTTCACTAATATATAACAGCAGTCTGTATGATTACGAACCATGGAGTGGAGGTTCTATATACGAGTATATGTATGTTGTTCTTGTTATACTTGGAGTAGCTGGTATAGCTTATCAGTTATCTGTATATAATAAAACAAGAAAATATGCATATGGCATAATAAAGAATATGGGTGCCACAAAGCTGCAGATGATAGCTTTTATATGTGTTGAAAATGCTGTTATAGTTATAAGCTCATCTGTTATAGGTCTGATTCTTTCAATAATTGCAGCAAGGCTTATATGCTTTATTGTCGAGTTAAGAACAGGAATAAGTTTTTTTACAATAGATAGAGGGATATATATAAGTCTTCTGATTATGCTTATCATGGCTGTTGTTGTGGGAAGTATTGTAAATATATGTGGACAGAGCTCTGACAGACTGCATAGATATACAAGCCGTTATAAGCTGAAAAGGCTATATAAAAAAGACAGGCATACGAGACATACATATATATTAAACAAAAACAATTATGTAAAAGAAACATATAAACGTCTCATGCTAAGACAGGGGATAGTGCAGAGTATATGCATAAGATTATTTTCACTAGCTATGATGATAATCATGATTATATGTATAGTGAATTCTGTAAGGACATATGCTGATTATAAGATAAGTTCACAAAAATCAGATGTTATTGCATTTTATAAACAGGATAATAATGCAGAATATATCATATGTAATGCAGAGAATGATGTGCAGTTAGAATATGAGGCAGGGAAAACTCTGGATTTGTTTAAGTACATAAAGGATTGCTATAGTAATGCAATTAATAATGTGTCATGGGAAATGTATTCAGATGCTTATAAATCAAGAACATCTGATGAAGGTGAAATTTCGTTTAGTAAGCGTAATCTTAAATACAACATAAAGAATGCAGATGCACTTATGTATAAAGATATTGATGAAAGTACTATTGAGTATATGCGTGGGATAACTGGTGTAGATGATATCAGTTATGGCTATTTCGAGACAGCGAGAGTATGGACCTGGAATACTATGGATTACAACAAGATGGGTATTCCGTATTATGTAGATATTGATGATAATAAGAATATTAATTCTAAGAATATTAATTCTAAGAATAGTGATTCCAATAATGCTTCATATAGCAGTGAACAGATTAATCCAAAGTATCTGTTTGCAACAGAGTATGTAGAAGCTGATAGCAGAGTATATGATGTGTTAGCGGATATTACAGGCAAAGATGAGATTGACATACAGGCATTTAAAGACGGCAGACAGGTGGTTATATTTTTAGATAAGAATCCTGAGGGTGTATATGATGATACAATAACAAAGGGAACTGATATAGGTCTTATGTGCTATAAAGCCTATCCGGAAAACTATGGCTATATAGATAAGGATTATGCCAGCAGTTATTATATGGCTATATACAGCTATATGCATGATAAAGGCATAGTTACAGACGATTTTAATAAAATTAACAGTGAATATTTCCATTCATTAATATCTGATAATAAGCAGGATAAGTTAAAACAGATGACAGAATTATTTGAGAAAAATAATGTAAAGTTTTTAGATGATTTTTATACATACTGGGCAGATAAAGGCGAAGAACAGTTTTATCAGTATGTTGATTCATATCTTGATATAAACATTGCAGATGAAAAACTTAGAGTATATGATTACAGCTCCGATTATGTACCAGCGGCTGCAGCTGAGGTTGCAAAGGTAATATACGTCGATGATGAGGTAAAAGATAAGCTTAAGGAATATATACCGGAATTCGGGCAGTACACGATGCTTGCATCAGATGAATTGGGAAAGAAGGCACTGGATACACAGAATAATATATTAAAAGACTATCTTATGCTTGATGAACTACCTGAGGAGATTAATCTTTCGATGAAGTATAACCAGATCAATATAACCTATGGTCTTGATTCAATATATAACGGAACGGCTAATGCTGTAGCTTCTTATCTTGGACAGGCTGGATATGCATATAACAGTTATTCGCATGATAAGGATCTTATAAAGAGCAATACTATAGAAGCTTATATTCTATATGGCTTTACAGGCATAACAGCATTTTTAGTATATATGATAGTAAGCCTGATTATATTAAAAAACAGGTTTTTTCAGTTTAGTGACAGAATAAAGATATTAAGAAATACAGGTGCCAGCAAGGATATAATATTTGACATGTATATGAAGCAGAGTATACGGGAAATGCTGTGGTGTATCATGCTCATGCCGTTGATGATTATACTGGATATAATATGCATAAAAAGGTATATACGTAACCTATGACAGATAATATGAAGTTTAGCGGTGAGTACTGGCACATGGTATCTGGCTGGAAATGGAGGAATGTGTTTGATTGAATACAGAATTTATCAGTTATTGTATAAAAAGTGTAAAAAGACGATGGAAAAGTATATTTAAAACAGCACTTTCGGTATTTCTTGCGTTTTCGTTTGTTGCAGGGATTATGCTGTTTAAGACTAATATGTATGAATATCAGATACAGTCTGCAAAGCACAAGTTTGGCAGCTGGATTGTGATGCTTTATGACAGTAACTTAGAAGAGAATAAAGAACTTAAGAATCATCCGTATCTGAACGAGTCAGGTAAAGCCTCGGTAGATAATTATGTGTTTGAAAATGATAACCAGACAGATATTAAAGTTGGTTATATGGATGATGACTTCATAAGGATAGGCAGCATATCATTACAGAGTGGGAGCATGCCGCACAACGATGATGAAGCTGCCATAGAGTGGGATACACTTCTTAAGCTTAATCAGGGAACACAGATAGGTCAGGAGATTCATATATCAGTCCGGAAGGGAAGTAATCAGACAACAGAAAGTATTGAAAAAACATACAAGCTTACGGGAATTCTTAATAACTATACGAACCTCTGGTGTGGTGGAAATTATATACCGGGTATTATTGTTACACAAGGTGAGGGAGAGAATATTAACCGCATAGGAAAAGCTGCATATATATATTCATCTGACAGTTATATAGATGGGAATTATAATGATATATATGATGGATTAAAGAAAAAGTCACAAAAAGAGCTTATATATAATAGCAGCGTATACGACTATGAACCATGGGGAGGTGGATATATATATGATTATATGTATGTTCTTCTTATGCTCATAGGTGTATCAGCAGTTGTATATCAGATACTTATGCATGACAGAAAGCGGAAGCATGTAAGGAGTATACTTACGAATCTTGGCGCTAAAAGAATACAGCTAATGGCATTTTCTTTAGTGGAAAATATAGTCATAGTTACACTTGCTGCCATAGCAGGTCTGTTTCTTTCAATATTTACCGGGAAGATAGTATGTACTATAAGTGGTTATGTTAAAGGTATACAGTTCTTTAACATAAAAAACAGTATATATGTATATGTATTCATTATGCTTTTAGTATCTGTTTGTATAAGCATGATAGCTTGTATTATTGAAAATTTCAGACATCCGGCATCTGGTGTTGGAAATATCCGCGGTATTGGAAGAAATAAATCACTTATTTTAAAGACAAGAAAAAATAAGCTGGTAATAATTAACCGGAATAATTATATTTCACAGACACAAAAAAGATTAAATAAGTCACATGGGGCGTTGTCAGCTATTGCAGTCAGAGTGTTTGCGCTTGCGATTCTGGTTATTATAGCGGGCTGTGTGATTAATTCAATAAAAGCGTATAAACAGTATCTGGATATATCTGATATGTCAGATATTATAGCATTTAACCGCATCGATTCCAGTACAAATTATGTACTTAATTATGCAGATAAAGAGTCAAGGGATGAGTACTATTATACACAATACTCTGGTGAAAATGGAAATATATATACGAGAGATAGTCTTAAAGCCAAAATACGAAGTAAAACATATTTAAGTGATTATAACAAGGAAATGTATGATAACAGTAATGAAATGTTTACTGAGGTAGATGCTAAAGGAGAAACAAGGCGTTACTTTAACAGATTCAGCAGCTATACACTTATGTGTAATATAAAAAAAGCGGATACACCTGTGTATAAGGATATTGATAAGAACATGATTGATTATATTAACAGTATAGATGGTGTTGAAGATATAAGTTATGGATATTTTGAAACAGCAAGAACATGGGCATGGAATAATATGGATTACAACAAGCTTGGTGTGCCATGGTATCTTTCATATAACTTTAACAGTGTTGAAGCACTTAATGATAATCAAAAAACGTATAAATATCTTTTTGCAACAGAATATGTGGAAAATGATAATAAATTATATGACATATTAAAGGATATAACAGGTAAGCCTTCATTTGATGAGGAGGCATTTAATAATGGAGATATATCTGTTGTATTTGTTGACGAGAATATTGATGGAGATTATGATGATACATTATCTGAGGGAATGGATATTAATCTTATGAAATATTACTGCAATATAAATGGTTCGTTTATGTATGACAGAGCATGGCAGAATTCAGGAAGCTATAATAAGGCTTTGTCAATATATATAAAAGATAAAGGATATAGCGCATATAAGAGTCTGACAGATAGTAAAATAGAGGCAAAGGGATGCGATAACTATGTGTCTGATCTTAAAAACAAACCTGATTTTAACAAAATAAGAGAAGAGTATATTGAGTATCTGGAAAATAATTATGGACGAAATGTAGCTGATTTTACGTTTTTTTGCAGATCAGAGGAAGAACAGCTTGAGCTTGTAAAACAGTATTATTATCAAAGGTTAAGAAAAGATTATTCATATATTCTTGGATACGAGCAGGCAGCTACAACTAAGGCCTGGGCTGTAGTGAAGCTCAGTGATGAGATAAAAGACAGATTAAAAGAATATATTCCTGAATTCGGGCAGTATACTATGATTGCCTCAACAAAGCTTTTACAGAGGGAGCTTGATAACCAGAATCAGGTTTTAAAAGATTATTTCCAGATGGATGTACTTCCAGATGAATTGTCTCTTGATATGTCATATAATCAGATAAGACTAAGATATAGCATGAATTCGCTATATAGTGGAACGGTTAATACAGTGAATTCATATATGCTTCAGACAGGATGGGGATATCATTCTTATTCGGGGGAAAAGGATGAGGTCAAGAGAAAGACATTTGAGGCCATCATACTATATGTATTCACAGCAGCTGTAGCTATCGGTGTGTACATAATGATATCCGTTCTTATGTTAATGAGCAGGATTGAAAAATATAAAAATACTATGACAATCTTAAGATATAGTGGAGCAGATAAATCTGTAATCTTTAAGATATATATGAAAGAGTGTTTTAGTGAGTCATTATATTGCATTATCCTTATGCCGCTTATGCTGCTGATATATGTGTTAGTAATAAGGTATGAAACTAAAGTACTATGATGATTCTGCACTGATAGTATAGAAATGCATGTGTATTCATGCATAAGTGGGTATGTATACATACATAGAAAACTAGCTGACTTATAGAAATGCAGGTGTATTCATACATAAGACATGAAAAAATAGTTTGCATCTCTTGCAGTATAATACAGTAAGAAAGTAAGAAGAAAGGAAAAATATGGGTGAGATATTAAGAGCAGAAGGTATAAGCAAGACATATCACACAGGTATGGTAGAAGTACATGCATTGAAAAAATGCGACATAGCAATAAGAAAAGGTGAATTTACAGCTATTATAGGGAAGAGTGGATCAGGAAAATCGACACTGCTTAGAATACTTGGTTCCATGGATAAGCCGGATGAGGGTGAGGTATATATTGATGATATTAATATAGGTGAACTGAATGATAAGCAGTTATCAAAACTCAGAAGGGAAAAGATAGGTTTTGTATATCAGAATTATAGTCTGATACCAGAATATACGGCATATGAGAATATAGTACTTCCTGTGGTCCTTGATAATCAGGATATCGATGAGGATGATGTTAATGATCTGTTAGAGTCACTTCAGATAGAACATTGCCGAGATAAGTTTCCAGAGCAGATGTCAGGTGGTGAGCAGCAGAGAGTTGCTATAGCAAGGGCACTTATAATGCATCCTGCAGTAGTGTATGCAGACGAACCAACTGGTAATCTTGATGCTGAGAGTGCAGAGAATGTTGCAGCCATGCTATCCCTGGCAGCATCTAAATACAAGCAGACAATAGTTATGGTGACACATGATAAGCAGATGGCTGAATATGCCGACAGAATACTTAACATAGTAGATGGACATGTAATGACAGATGTGGGAGAATAATGTAAAAAATCCATAAATTCAAGATTTTTTACATGCGAGATATGCGCAAAAAGCGTGCGCAGAAATAAGGAAAAGTGTAAAAAAGGAAAGCAGGGATGAAGTAATTATGCATATTTCAAAGAATTCAGCAACACAGATAGTAAATGAAATATCCAGGCTTGTTAAACAGAACATTAACCTGATGGATGAGACCGGTTATATAATAGCAAGTGTAGATAAAAGCCGTATAGGAAGCTTTCATTATGGTGCGTATAAAATTATATCTGAAAATCTTGATGAATATTACATAGATGAAGATGATGCTTCTAAGGGAATAAAGAAAGGAATAAATCTTCCACTGGAGCTTGATGGTGAAATAGTTGGTGTTATTGGTATGACTGGTGAATATGAAGAGGTTATTACATCTGGCAAGCTTTTAAAGAAGATGACAGAAATTCTTCTTATGGAGAGCAGGGCAAACTACCATCAGCTTATGAATAAGCGAGTCAGAAATGCATTCTATGAAGAATGGCTTATAAATGGAGGCTATAAAAGTGCTGACATTGAGGATAGAGGAATGGCTATAGGCGTGGATATCAATATTCCAAGGCGTATTCTTATTGCTAGTATTGATGAACTTGATAATTATAAGGATTCACAGCAGGGTCAGTCCAAGATTGCCAAGTTTGAGAATGATGTTGATACATTTTTAAGCAGAAATAATTATAAGATGCATTTTAGAAATGCTTCAAGACAGATAATAATTGTAGATAACATGGTGACGGATAGGCTGGCTGCATTTGCCAAAGAACTTGCTGATTATATAAGGGAAAAAGAGGGAGTGGAGCTTAATATCGGTATAGATGGTGAGAATAATGCTGATATGCATGATGCATATGTACAGGCTCACAGGGCTTGGAATGCAGCAGCCTCAGAGCATGAACAGATAATATGTTATGAGAATATGAGTCTGGAGCTTTTAATCAGTAATGTTCCTGTAGAAATAAAGCTTGAGTATCTAAAGAAAATATTTAAAGGTGAGTATGGCGATGATATTGGTGATGTTATAGCACTTCTAAAGGCTTATTATGATGCACAGGGGTCAATACAGAAAGCAGCTGATGCACTTTATATACACAAAAATACACTGCAGTACAGGATATCAAGGTTAAAAGATACAACAGGACTTGATATAAGAAAACCTACCGAAAGTCCTGCATTGTTTATTGCATATATAATAGCGGATGAGCTTATAAATGAAAAATACGATTTACCACTATTGTTACGTGGAACGAAATAAAAAAACAATTATGTACACGGTAACATATGCAAAAATGTATTTCTATGCTATTATTGCACCATACAAAGCACAAGAGGTTGTGCAAAACGTACAATAATTTAGTAGAAATGAGGTGTTTTTATGTCAGGCATAGCATTAATAATTGTGTTTGTGTTGGCAATCATCGTAATGATAGTTGCGATATCCAAGTTTAAGGTTCATCCATTCCTTGCAATCATGGGTGTATCACTTATTCTTGCCATGATAGCAGGTATTCCATTCGTTGATACAGTAAAACCGGACGGAACAAAAGTATCTGGTATTCCTACAGTAATAGGTGCCGGATTCTCAGGAACTTTTAGTAGTATTGGTATAGTTATCATACTTGGTGCATTGATTGGATCAGTTCTTGAAAAAACTGGAGCAGCTCTTAAGCTTGCAGATATGGTGATTAAGGTAGTAGGTAAGAAAAGACCTGAGCTTGCTATTGAGCTTATGGGCTGGGTAGTTTCAATCCCCGTATTCTGTGATAGTGGTTTCGTTATTCTGAATCCTATCAGAAAAGCGCTTGTTAAGAGAACAGCAGTATCGAGCGTGGCAATGACTGTAGCTCTTTCAGCAGGACTTTATATTTCACATGTATTTATTCCACCTACACCTGGACCAATAGCAGCAGCTAATACACTCGGTGTCGGAGATAACCTTTTACTTGTTATGGGACTTGGCGTTGTATGTTCTATATTCCCTCTTATAGCAGGTCTTATATATGCAAAGTACATAGGTAAGAAGGTTAAAAGTGCAGACGAGGCAACAGATAGTTCAGAGGTAACTAAGACATATGAAGAGTTAGTCGCAGAGTATGGAAAGCTTCCTAACGGATTCAATGCTCTTGCACCAATCCTTGTTCCTATCATACTTATGGCACTTGGCTCAATTTCATCTATGGCAGGCTGGACCGGTGCTCTTGATGTGGCATGCCAGTTCTTAGGAAAACCTATTATAGCCTTAGCAGTTGGTACAATATTTGCGATAATACAGCTTGCAACAGCTGACAAGATGTCTGATTTCTACGATATAACTAACGAAACATTAAAGACAGTTGGACCAATCCTTTTCGTAACTGCAGCAGGTGGTGTTTTAGGTAAGGTTATATCATCAACATCTATGGTTACATTTATTACACAGCATGCAGAGGTGCTCTCAGCAGTGGGAATATTCTTCCCATTCCTTCTTGCAGCTATATTAAAGACAGCACAGGGTTCTTCTACAGTTGCTATCACAACAACAGCAGGTATCATAGCTCCACTTCTTGGTGCACTTGGTCTTGCCTCACCAGTAAAGACAGTTCTTTGTGTAATGGCTATTGGTGCTGGTGCCATGACAGTATCACATGCTAACGATTCTTACTTCTGGGTAGTTACTAACTTTGGTGACATGACTCCTGATCAGGGATATAAAACACAGACGGTATGTACATTGATAATGGGTATTGCTTCAATGGTTGAAATATTCATACTTTCATTAATATTATAATTCGATTCTAGTGACCTATGGCGGCTATGCTGATAAGTAAGTACATTCTTGACTTGTTAGTATAGCCGCCTTGTTATTAGATGTTGTTTAAGGAATGAGAGCATAGGCAAGTTTAAATATTTTGATTGAGTAAATAGTGCAAAGTTATAAAAATATACAAAAGAGGTTTTACAAAATATTACAATGAACATTTATCAGAAAGGAGATTAGCCATGAATAGTGAATTAAGAAATATAGCGGACAATATAATAGATGCAGCTATAAAGGCTGTACTACCAGATGCGGCAGTCAAAAGAGCACTGGAGGGAAAAGAATTCAAAGGAAAAGTCATTCTGGTGTCAGTTGGGAAAGCTGCATGGCAGATGGCAATGGCTGCAAGTGATTGTATGGGAGATAGAATAGATAAAGGTGTTGTTATAACAAAATATGGACATGTAAAAGGTCCTATTGACAGGGTTGAATGTTTTGAAGCAGGTCATCCAGTACCTGATGAGAATTCATTTAGGGCAACGCAGGCAGCTATAGATATGGTAACAGGACTTTCAAGTGAGGATACAGTATTGTTCCTTTTATCAGGTGGTGGAAGTGCTTTGTTTGAAAAACCAAAGATACCAGAAGAAGAACTGCAGAATATAACAAACCAGCTGCTTGCCTGTGGTGCAGATATAGTTGAGATTAATACGATAAGAAAACGTTTGTCAGAGGTAAAAGGTGGTCGTTTTGCAAAACTGTGTGAACCAGCGCATGTGTTCTCAATAGTGTTATCAGACATACTTGGTGACCCACTTGATATGATAGCATCAGGACCTGCATGCCCTGATTCCTCAACCTGTGAGAATGCAGGACACATAGTAGCAAAGTATAATCTTAAGCTGGGGGAGAATGCGAAAAAGCTTATAAATATAGAAACACCAAAAAAATTGGACAATGTTACTACACTTATCAATGGAAGCGTGCGTGAATTATGTCGTGCAGTTGAAAATGAATGTACAAAGTATGGTTATGAGCCGGTTATGCTTACAGACCAGTTGTGTTGTCAGGCAAAGGAGGCAGGAAGTTTTCTTGCATCAATAGCGAAAACACATTATGCTTCAGGAAAAAAGCTTGCTTATATAGCAGGTGGAGAAACAGTAGTAAATCTTACCGGTCATGGCAAGGGAGGAAGAAACCAGGAGATAGCTTTATCGGCAGCCACAGGAATAGAAGGCATGTCAAACGTAGCAGTGTTTAGTATAGGCAGTGACGGAACAGACGGACCAACAGATGCCGCAGGAGGCTATTGCGATGGCGATACAGCCAAAGTGCTGAAGGAAAAAGACATAGATATATTTGAGGTGCTGAAGGAAAATGATGCCTACAATGCATTGAAAGAAACTAACGGACTTATAATAACAGGACCTACAGGAACAAATGTTAATGATGTGGCAGTGCTGCTTATAGGGTGATATTGTTGTTTAATTGAATATTAGTTGGTGACGAACGGACGATAAATATAAGCTACAGGCAGTCCTGCACACTATGTTCAATGCCAGAAGCTTCAATCGGCTGTCTCTAAGACTTTTCATATAGGTAGTTATAGGTGACGCTACCATTCGGACGCGCCGTCCGTGGCGCGGCCTCATTGCTTCGTACATCCATGTACGAAGCTAGCTGGGAGCGAAAGAAAAGTCTAAGAGTCAGCACGATTGAACTTCAAGTGCATTTCACATAGTATGCAGGACTGCCTGTAGCTTATATTTGTCTGTGTTACGGCATAATGTACTACTGAATATTCAATTAAATCAAGGTGACGAAACAGGGAGGAATTGTGCGTAAAGCGCTAAATCCTAATATGTATTCTTTATTGAAGTAGAAAAGTGACACAATATGCGAAAAAGCTAATCTGGGTCACATTTTTCTTCCATTTCCTTGCAGCGAATATGACCCAGATTGTCATTTTCACAAATGGGGTCATAATATTTTTGCTAATTAAGCAGCGAAATATGACTCAGATTAGCAATTTTGCCAATAGGGTCAAAATATCCATGTTAATTAAGCAGCGAAATATGACTTAGACTAGCAATTTTGCCAATATGGTCAAAATATCTATGCAAATCCAGCAGCAAAATATGACCTAGATTAGCATTTTCTCATATAGAGTCACTTTCCCTCATTTCAATATGAAATGAAGGCGGAATTGTGCGTAAAGCGCACAATTCCGCCCTGTTCCGTCCACCCTTGATTTAATTGAATACCAGTAAGTAAATTATATCACAGCCAGACAAATATAAGCTACAGGCAGTTCTGCATACTATGTGAAATGCACTTGAAGTTCAATCGTGCTGACTCTTAGACTTTTCTTTCGCTCCCAGCTAGCTTCGTACATGGATGTACGAAGCAATGAGGCCGCGCCACGGACGGCGCGTCCGAATGGTAGCGTCACCTATAACTACCTATATGAAAAGTCTTAGAGACAGCCGATTGAAGCTTCTGGCATTGAACATAGTGTGCAGGACTGCCTGTAGCTTATATTTGTCGTCCGTTCGTCATCAACTAATATTCAATTAAACAACAACTTAATACTTCATATAATCCTTTATAACATTATGGTCCTTAAGAACTTTTTCTATAACTGTTCCCTTAATCTTTCTAAGAAGTGGTTTTTTGATGTTATCAAGTACACCTGGAAGCTCTATTTCGAGTGGTGATTTGCCATCCATAAGCTTAACTGATGCATCAAGAAGATCTCTTACATCATATACACTTCCCCACACCTCAGGAACACCTCTGTCAACACCAAGAAGGCCATATACAGCCTCCATAGCTGTTCTGACTGAATACTCTGTTGTAAATATAGTATCTCTTGGTGTTTCAGCAAACTGTCCAAGGAAGGCAAAGTTGACACAGCCATCAGGAATAACATCAGGTCTGTCGCCCTTTCTTCTTGGCATAAAGAATGCTGTTATATATGGCATCATAGTAGGAGTTGTATTACAGCTATTCTTTGCCAGCTCATCTATCTTTTCTACTGGAATGCCAAGATGATATAACCACTCTGCTGTTATTTCTTCACCTGTACATTCCTTCATAGGCTTCTTTATATAATCCCCCGGTACATCGGTGAATAAGCTGTATACCCATACGCATACTTCATCATTCTTCTGTTCCTTAAACTGTCCCTGTCTGTTTATAGTCCAGCTAAGAAGCCAGCTTGAATCCTTACAGCTTACTATACCTCCTGTAACAACATTACCTGTCCTTGGATCTCTTTTACAGATTTTCTTAATCTGGTCAATAATCTGTTCATTGCTTGTTGTAACTGTGGCTGATTCCCAGTTAGATTTAGCTACATCACCACAGAATTTCTCTGGATGTCCGAATTGTGGATCCTGTCTTGCAATATTCTTCCAAAGACTCCAGCAGCCACTTGTTCTTACCTCTGCATCACCAACAGGTGCATGTGTATGATCTCCATATATAGTACTTTCTGTACAGCTTCCGTTTGTTACAAAAACAAGATCATTCTCTGTAAGATCAATAACCTCCTGTTTACCCTTAACGCTGCATTCTATCCTCTTTGCTATCTTCTTATTATCCTTAAATTCAAACACTACATTTTCAACTCTTGTATTGAACTTAAACTTAACGCCTGCTGCTTCAAGGTACTTCTGCATAGGCAGTATAAGTGATTCATACTGATTATACTTTGTAAACTTAAGAGCTGAGAAATCTGGAAGTCCACCAATATGATGAATAAATCTTTGTATATAAAGCTTCATCTCAAGTGCACTATGCCAGTTTTCAAATGCGAACATTGTTCTCCAGTAAAGCCAGAAATCAGAATCAAATACCTCTTCATCAAAGAAATCTTCAATCTTTTTATCATAAAGATCCTCGTCCTTTGTAAAGAACAGCTTCATAATCTCCATACAGCCCTTCTGGCTTAGATTAAACTTTCCATCTGTATGTGCATCCTCACCCTGGTTAACTGTTGCCCTGCATAAAGAATAGTTTGGATCGTGCTTATTCAACCAGTAATATTCATCAAGTACAGAGGCACCCGGCTTTTCAAGTGATGGGATACTTCTAAACAGATCCCACAGGCATTCAAAGTGATTCTCCATCTCTCTTCCGCCTCTCATAACATATCCTCTTGTAGGATCATTTATACCATCACAGGCACCACCAGCTATATCCATAGCCTCTAATATATGGATATGACTTCCCTTCATCTGTCCATCTCTTACAAGAAAACAGGCTGCTGCTAAAGAGGCAAGTCCGCTGCCGACAATGTAAGCTGATTTATCATCAACGCCCTCTGGTTTTTCTGGTCTTGCAAATGCTTCATAATTACCATTAGAATAATATATTCCTTTACTATTTTTTTCATACTTCCCACGTTCAGTATTTCTGTATTCCTCACGTTCATTTTTCTGTATTTCTCTTATCTTCTTTTTCTCTGTACTGTTCTTAGTTTTAGCATTAACTGCTGCAACACCTGCACCTAATGCAAGTAGTGAGGCACCCACCTTTAAAGTTTTACTTCCAATTGATTTTTTACTCATATGAATCTCCTTTCCTCTGCAATACATTTATAATTAATAAACCTCTTAGTCGATGAGGAATTATTATCCATATCATTAATGTTTCTCATAATTCTCATAGCTTCTTTTTATCTTAGGAGTCTCACTCCATATCTTATCAGCATATGGTTTCCAGTTATTGGCATATGGAACACATTTGCTGCAAAGATGCTCTGCTGACTCTGGTGATTCTAAATCTGTTGACTTAGCACCAGTTTCCTTTACCATCCTCTGTAGAATCTCAGGATTCTCAAGCATCGGACAAGGCCTTAAATGATTCTTATTAAATGGCTGATTTCTTCTATATGCCATAAATAATGGCTGATGCAGTATTTCAAGCAATGTATTGGTTCTTATGTTAGCTCCTGAATAGTGTATGAATACGCAAGGCTCCGCATCACCATTAGCATTGATATGGAAGTAGTTTCTTCCTCCTGCTATACATCCACCGACAAACTCTCCATCATTCTGAAAATCAAATGTAAAAAGTCCCTGACCTGTTGTAAGACTTCTTATCTGTCTTATGCGGTCCTTCATATATATTCTTTGTTCAGGTGTTGGTAACAATTCAACAGATGCAGCATTTCCTACTGGCATATAATGGAAATACATCGCATATCTGCAGCCCTTATCAACCATAAGCCTGATAAATTCATCACTTGTAACAGTTTCTGTATTCTTTGATGTGTAACATATCGAAGTTCCAAATACAAGACCATTCTTCTTTAAAAGGTCCATGGCATTCATAACCTTTCCATATACGCCATCACCTCTTCTTAAATCATTAACGGCTTCAAAGCCTTCAAGACTTATTGCAAGATATAGATTTCCAACTCTTTTCATCTCCTGACAGAATTCCTCATCAACAAGTGTTCCGTTAGTAAATGAAAGAAATGCACAATCATTATGCTTTTCACAAAGCTTTATAATATCGCTCTTTCTTACAAGCGGTTCCCCACCTGTAAACATATAAAGGTATGTTCCAAGCTCCTTGCCCTGTGTCACAACACTATCCATTTCTTCATATGTAAGGTTTAACCGGTTGCCATATTCTGCAGCCCAGCAGCCCGTACAATGAAGATTACAGGCACTTGTCGGATCCATAAGAATAAGCCATGGAATATTACAATCGTATTTTTCTCTCATTTTTCTAATTGTCTTTGTTCCATTAAGAAATGCTTCAAAACCAAGATTTAGAACTATCGTCTTTAACACACCTGGATCAATTTCATCTAATGCCTTGTTAATATACTTATTAATTGCACTATCCTTGTCTTCTATCTTTTTTCTTATATTATTAAAATCAACATCTAGTTTTTCACCATCCATATATTTTTCTATAAAATCAACAAGCTTTAGTATCTCTTTTTCTCTGTCCTTATCAAGATTTTTTAATACAACATCTGTTACCTTGCTGACTGCAATTCTTCCTGCTTTATGTGTTATTGTACCCATATATATCACCATTCCTGTTTTATCTTAAATAATTATATAAAGTTTTACGTTATCCACGCAGCTTTCTATCCGTCTTAACTGTATTTACCACTATTATAAGATTCAATACTCCGTCAAGACACAGATTCAGTCCAATAAGTCTTATCATAACCTTTGTTGTTTCACCTGGCATAAGTATAAGCATGATTCCAACTGCCGCAACCATAATTGCCATAACTAACATCAACCACCAGCTGCTTATTCCAAATCTTTTCGAATCAAGTGATGTCTGTATCTTAAGTGTGGCATCTATCAGCATCACGATTCCTATACACGTTGAAAGTATCTGTACAATGCTTGAGGTTTTACATATAAATACTATGCCTACTATTGCGGCAACTATGCCAAGTGCCAGATCAAACTGAAATGCAAGCTGATATACATCCTTTGCGAAGTAGCCTATTATCTTTACAACTCCATATATTATGAGATATATACCAAATATTATGCATACTGCATTTAATGCAATTCCAGGTATCGCCAGCAGCACAAGTCCTACAATAATAAGACAGGCTGTAAGCACACTGTACATATTCTTTATTCCCTTTATGTCATTCATAAGCATCCCTCCTTATTGCTTCATCTGATATATAGACATTAATACTTTTCTGCTTTAATTCATATAGACGAAACAAGGAGAATGTACATAATTCGTACATTCTCCTTAATCTGTCTGAATATTAAATTTTTATAAATCAATTGTCATTCAATACATTCCGTCAATCCGCTTTGCCTGCCTTCGATATCATAACCGGAAGTGTTGCATCTATTGAATCTGCTATCTTACCTATAAAATGCTTAAAATCAGCCTTCATTCCACTTTCTATCCACTTATATGTACTTCCGATTATGGCATAACTGTAAAAATATGATATAAATTCAAGATCCTTGTCTGATATATTCTGTCCTTCACTCTTTCTTGCAATATATCCTCTTACAATCTCTGCTGTCACTCTTTCAAGATAATTCGTTACAATATCCCTGTTCTTTGAATTGTATACATGTATCACAACATCCCTATACTGGACTAACAACGAAGCCGCCTTTATGTATTCCTCGTAAAATGAACCACCTTCGGCTACATCTCTTAGATTCTCCTCTATTGCCTGCGTAAATATACTGTTTAATACATCATATATATCCTTGTAATTATAATAAAAAGTATTTCTGTTAATTTCACAGTCATCACATATATCTTTAACTGTAACCTTATCAATTGATTTTGTCTTAAGCAGCTCTAAAAGACTATTCATTATAGCTTTCCTTGTAAACTTAGCCATGTATACAACTTCCTTTAACTATATATACTTCATAGTTTATTCTACACTATTTTTATCATATTTTCATCATATTTTCATCATATTTTTATCAAGCTTTCTTATAGCTTCTGTCATATAAGATAATCTGTATACCAATGTATACAAGCATAACTATCAGTATATATCCAAGCATGTTAATCTGTCCTTCATCAGCTCAAATGAATTATATCAGTACAACTATTATCAGATTCTGAGGTTATTCCTTCAAGAGCTTTGACTGCATTATCCAGATCCATGATTGCTATAGATAGCGAAAATCTCCTGGAGAAGCATCTATATCGTGGATGTGTATTTAAATCAGGAATTATGAAAACCTCGGAAAATGTTAATATTACTAATATATCAGACGTACAATTACTTACAACAATCACTAACATGCTATTTGGTCAGACCGACATGAATAATAGGGATAAAAAATTAAGCAGAGAATATGTTGAAAAGCTACGTTTAACTGTGCTTGAATATATTAATCAAAAAACACTAAATGATAACCAGTTCAAAGTGTGATGGTTTAACCTCAAAACACATTCAAACACTTTAATAGGCAATTCAATGCAGCAGCGTTAAGAACCATTCCACCAAAGCCGCAGATTCCAATGATTCCTATTTTATCTGGGTATCTGAAGGCAGCTCCAGCTATGAAAAAAGGAAAGAATTATTTGAAACCAGAAAATCGGCTGTTGAAACTGAAATCCTGGAACTTCAAAAAACTCTTTCCCTCTTAAAATTCAAATGCTGGTATTATGAAACAGCAATGAAAGATGATAACGAAGATGCTATAAATGCTATGTTACCTGATAAACTTCCAAAAAATATACAAAAACTATATGACAAAGGGCATGAATGATTAAAATATCCTGATCATTATAAAAAAGGTTTGGGTGTGTTAGATGTAATTACCAAATTCTTCACTAACTTTCCACCTTCTTCCGATTCCAAAGCTTCAGCAATTGTTCGCGAATCGGTGCATAATGTTCCCCAATAAGTCCGAAATCCATCTCCTTATAAGTCCAGACAGCACAGCCGATACCGAACTGTCGGAATACGGTATCCACATCCGTGAACCAGCGCAGGGTATCTTCTACAGGAGCCTGATCAATAACACCGAATTCTCCACAGTACAACATCACTCCGGCATTTTTTGCAGCAGTAACCGCTTCCATGACCATTTCCGTGATAAATTCTGTTCCCATGGTCTGTGACTGTGCCTTACAGACTACTTCTCCCTGATATCCGATGGGCAGCGACTTTGTACGATAATAGTCCATTGCTTCCGGATAATAGATATCTTCTGTTTGGCTAATGGTCGATACCCAATGTGCTTTCTGATGGGTAAACAGCAACGGCTCATAGAAATGGAACGTGAACAATATATTTTCATCCTTGGGCTTCTCTAACAGTTTCAATGTCTTCACACTATTCCATTGAATTCCGCCGTATATAATAATAGTGTCTCTGGCTATTCGACGAATAGCGTTCACCGTCTCCACAATGAGCAGATTCCACGCTTCTGCATTTTCCTGCTCCACCACTTCATTCAGCAGTTCAAACGCAACATGAGTCTCGTTTGCATAATGCTCTGCGATCTTGATCCACAGATTTACAAAACGCTTCTGCACCATTTTATTTGTAAACAGAATATTCTTTTTCTTATCTCCGGCATTATTAAAATCGTAGCCATACGCTTTATGCAGATCCAGTACAATGTTCAATCCCTGCCGTTTACACCATTCCACCACTCTGGTCACATAGGCAAACCCCTCTTCTCTGGTTCCGCCATATTCATCTTCCAGCACTTCATAATCAATTGCCAGACGTACATGATCAAATCCCATGGAAGCAATCTTACGAATGTCTTCCTTCTGAATAAATGCATCGTAATGTTCTGTGCTATGCACACACTGAGATAAATAGCCACCTAAATTGATACCTCTCTCTAATTTCATGCTCTTGCCCTCCTGATTCTTCGCAACGGGAAATTTATAACCCTGCAGTTCTTCTTTTCTCTATCATATAATTTAAAACAAAATTCATATATCGTTTCTATGTTATTTTTATCATTTTTATGCTATATTATTTATAACTATCAGCGTGCCACTATCTTCACTCCACAAGTGAAAGAATCACATAGCGGTTTTGAAAAATACTGTAATAATTTCAGAAAGGTATCCATATGAACATTCCTCAGGAACTTCTCTATCAACAATATGTCCGCAGAGAATTAGAAACTTATCGCGCCCCTTATGATCCGGAACCAGAATTCTACAGCTATGTCAGGCAGGGAAATACTGAAAAAGTAAAAGAATTGTGTCATGAATCTTTTCAGGAAAAGAAAGGTCTGGGTGTCCTCTCGGATTCTCCTCTGCAAAATCTGAAATACCACTTTACCATTACTGCTGCCATGCTGGCAAGATACTGCATTGAAGGAGGTATGGAAGTCACAGAGGCATATGATCTCAGCGACTACTACATTCATAAGGCGGATCAAATGAAATCAAAAAAAGAAATTTCCGCCCTGCACCCGCAGATGTGTCTGGATTACACTACTCGTATGGAAAAATTGCATAGAAATCATGCCTGCTCCCGTCCGGTTTCCCAGTGTCTGGAATATATCTATGATCATTTACATAATCGTATTACTGTCCCGGTACTCGCCGCTCATGCTGGCATATCTCCCGGTTATTTAAGTCATCTGTTCGCAAAAGAGATGGGAATTTCTGTCAGTTCCTATATACAGAATAAAAAAATAGAGACCGCTCAGAATATGCTTTGCCATTCCGATTATGCGATCTCTGTAATTTCTACTACCCTGGCATTTTCCAGTCAAAGTTATTTCACATCTGTTTTCCGGGAAAAAACCGGTAAAACACCAATGCAGTATCGTGCAGAACACTTCCGCACTTCCAGCATCAAATAAAAAGCTGGAAATATTCTTCCTCTGCCGTGTCATAACCAGATTATTCTAATGAAATAATATGTCAGTTTCCGCCAGAAAAAGAAAATGAGAGATTTCCTTAATTACGCCGGTTATTTTAAACTCTTTTTCCTTTTCATCTACTTTATCTCCGTTTTATGATAAACAAGATACATGAGTGGCACCATCAAAACACATAGGATTGGATAAATGACCAGCATGATTGGTATCGAGCCGACAATCTTACCGCCTATATGATATAAATCAAATGTATTGATAATCTCATTGATCTGCAGCAAGCGGTCTGGGAACACACCTAATATTCCCGATAAGAAGTCGAAATTTGATAGGAACAGCGGTAAAAACAGGATTGCAAAAGGTATTGTCACTGCAACAACTGCTGTATGCGTCTTTGCTGACACAAGCATAGACAGAAACAGGCAAAATACTGTTCCAATATATCCGGCAACTACCGTGAGCAAATACAACTGCATATAGGTGATATTGTAAAAGGATTTCCAATGCCAGAAGCCTGTCTGTATCATGACTTCCCCACCACCGAAGCCAAGACATCCCAATACCACAAGTGAATACAGCGATATTACAATAAAGTAGATAGCTGATACCACGATAAATCCTGCTATGATCTTAGATCTTGTACCCTTGTTCCTTCCTAATTTTGTTGAGAAAAATATGGAATCTGATTTCCAACTAAATTCATGGGAAAAGATACCTGACACCAAGAATGCTGACACAAGCATAATGAGCATAATAATCGTCTGAGCGTAACTCAGTACTGATTTCCAGCCATCATAGTCCTCATAGTATAAAGGTGCTTTCATCTTACTGTACTGCTCTATCAAAAATGCTTTCTCGTCCTCATCGAATAAACCATTGGCGTCTTCGGAATTCAACCATTTTTCCAAACTCTTTCCACGATTCTCATAGATATGTCCCACTTCTTCTTTCGATAATGAATCAATGCGATAATAATTAAAATCTCTAAATTCGCAGAATCCCATATTAATCATGTCCTTGATTTCCGAAAACCCTTGTACCTTGGAATCATGTAATAAGTTAGTAGAATCATCTCCAGGGCGAATTGGATATTCTTCACTAATCTTTTTATATTTATCCATGACCTCTTGTAATGCTGTTTCGTCCAGAATACCTTCCCACTTCTGCTTTTCTTCCCGCAGACTCCTTGCCGCTTCGATTCCTGTATGAGATTTGCCCTGCTCATCTAAAAAACTGACATTTGTGATTGCAAAATAGCAGGATATCAAAAGTGAAAATAACAACACGACCAATGATACTTTACTGATGCTCTTAGAAAAGATTTTCTTAATTTCATATCTAATCATTCCATCTCACCGCCCTTTTCACCGAAATAATATAAGAACACGTCCTCCAATGTCGGCTCCACCACAGATGCTCCAGCAATCGGTGGCTCACTGGCAATAATACGAAGGTTCACCATTCCACTTTCCGCTTTCATATTAGACACCTTAAATTTTTTCATCATCTTCGTTGCATCTGCCTGTGATACTTCACACGCATATACCTTTTCCTGCATAGAAGCAAGTGTCTGATCAAGATTTCCCTGCTGCATGATTTGTCCGTCCTTCATCAGCCAGATTTCATTGGCAATATACTCTACATCTGAAACAATATGCGTCGATAAAATAACGATTCTATCCTCTGACAGCTCACTAATCAGATTCCGAAAACGCACCCTTTCTGTTGGATCAAGTCCAGCCGTAGGCTCATCCAGAATAAGAATTTTGGGATTGTTTAGCATTGCCTGGGCAATTCCTGCTCTACGTTTCATTCCGCCTGACAGCTTCCTCATCTTTTTATTTGCTGACTTTGTAAGTCCAACCTGTGCAAGCAATTCCTTTACCCGTTTGCCAGCAACCATAGGTCGAATCCCCTTTAAGCTGGCAATATACAGTAAATAGTCTTTTACTGTGAAATCCGGATAGAATCCGAACTCCTGTGGTAAGTATCCAAGCAGATTACGATATTCTCCATCCATTTTGAAAATATCCTTTCCATCGCACAGAATCCGTCCACTTGTAGGTGGCAAAAGGGTACAGATCATTCGCATAAGCGTTGTCTTTCCTGCACCATTCACACCTAAAAGTCCATATACTCCATTCTCTATCGTCAGGTTTAAGTTTTCTACTGCCCGAAAGTCACCAAACTTTCTTGTAACATTAACCATTTGTAGTTTCATATAGATTTCCCTCCATCGTCCAACATAAGCGATTGCAGTCATGTACCACCTTATACACAGCACCAATCAGGAAACAGCTTGCTAATCCAAATAAGATACTCCATACAGGAAATGTAATCTTAGTATAAATAAAATCATTCATTGTAACCACCCACCAGATCACGCTCCACAAAAAGCAACCAAACATGGATGCTGCTTCATTCAAAGCTCTGCTGTTTAACATTGCAAAGCAGATTCCGGCAGCAACAACCATTGGGAACAAAAACTGCACCAAAATATCCATAAAATGCATTCTCATACCCACACAGCAAACGAGCATAAATAGCGTTATCATAAATACATCCGCCACTCCTATCAAAAATACTCGTGCGGAATAGATCTGTCTGAGGGAGTATAGGCACGTTGCCTCAATCTGTAAGGAATCACTTTCTTTGTTTCTCCAAAATTCTGGAATAATCATAACGATAAAAAGGACAGAGGAAGTTCCTATTGTTCTCATCAAATATTCGCTATCATCCAGATAATTCATGAGAAAAAATGTCACTATCAGTAATGCTGCCTGCAACATCCACCATCTCTTTCGGATCAGCCGAAATTGAGAAAATAAAAACGCTCCATAGCTCATCGTATGTTCAGACTGAACTTCCATCATAATTTCCTTAGATTTTTGAATCGTTTCCAGAATCTTTTCTTCTCTTGGAATAACTTTTGCTTCTGTTTTATAGTTTTGCATCATCTTTTCCAAATTCATCAGAGTCCTCCTCTCCCAAAAATTTTTTTAATTCTTCTTTTGCCCTTTTATGTCGGTACTTAACTAGCGGCAAGCCAATTTGTAAGATATCAGCTACCTCTTTTAGCTTACAGTCTCCGAAATAAATTAACAGTATCACTTCTCTTAACTCTGGGGTTAACCTGCCAAGTGCCTGTTCCACATCCATTCGTTTTTCTTTCCTTAGGATACCGCCATCCGAAACCGGCACTCTTTCCAATATTTCCTGCTCTAAACTCTCTGCCTTCCATTTCTTTGCGTAGTTCTTACATAAATTACCTGCTATCACATACAGATAATTCTTTGCTTTCCCAATATGCTGATAAAATGCAATATTTTCCATGAATCGAAGAAAGGTTTCCTGTGTGAGATCTTCTGCTTCTGCCTGATCCAGACAGTGATACCTGCAATAAGACAGAATTTCTGCATAATATTTCCGTACAAATTTATCAAAAGCCTTTTCATTGCCCTGTTTCATTTGTAGGATCAAAAGAAAATCATTCAAGTTGCCCTCCTTTCCCATTTCAGTAATGTATAAACGTTTATTCCATTCTAATATGTATAACAACTGACTACATAAAAAAGATAGTCTATGTTTTAGATTTCTCAAAAAAAGACACCAACCCTCTATGGTTGATGTCCTATCAATAGCATTTGTACTCCTATATCATCTGAAAATACTTCAACGCATCTTCAATCGCTATTTCTTTTTCTTTTGGGCATTCCGGCTGTCCGCCATTCTCAGATTTTGGCTTATTATAGTTCTCTCTTTCTATAATTCCCTGCTTCTGCTTTATCTGTGCAATATACAGATTAAATACCTTCATCCCATCATTATGCTCAGCCACATACGGCGATATCGTTATTGAAACACATATCATCTGTCTCGTAAGCCGAAAAAAAAATACATATCATTATCATTCAACAAGTCGTGATTATTGCTCATTTTAAAGCTCCTCATTGTTGTTTACGTTATCGTCAATATAATCTACTTCATTGCCATCAACTTCTCCTATCAGAATTTTGTCAAAATCACTTTGATACAGCTTATCCTGTTTTACTCTATATTTTTCAAACTCTGTAAGTGCATGTTCTTCTGCTATCTTTGCAGATATACTACCTGCATTTGTTAATATTTCTTTCTTACTCAGTCTTAAAATCCCTTCAAACTGTTCAGCCCAATCTTCCATAGTCATCGGAACTTCTTCCTCTGCCCTCAGCTCTGCTAAATCCAGGTATGCATTGACTATTCTTGCCATTGAAGATAACTCTTCTTTTGTCAGATAGTTCTTCGCAATAACCACATCAAATCTTTGAATTTTACCATCCGGAGCATCCTTCCATGTTGTCAGCCCCATATTTTTCTTTTCACTATCTGCCCTGCGATAAATTGTTTCTGCAGCGGTTTCTCCATGAATTGCCCAATGAAGCTGATTCTGTACTCTTGCGAAGAATTTTTTTGTTGTTAAAGAATGTGCATCATAATCTATACTTGTTGCATATATATCTGTTATTTTTTGATAAAACCGTCTTTCTGAGAGACGAATCTCTCGTACTCTTTCTAACTGCTCCTTAAAATAATCTTTTGTTAAAACAGTTCCAAAATTTTTTAATCTCTCATCATCCATAGCAAATCCTTTAACTGTAAATTCCTCAATTATATGATTTGCCCACTTTCTGAACTGGATAGCTCTCGGAGAATCCACTTTATTTCCTACCGCAATGATTGCACTCAGATTATAATGATTGGTATTATATGTTTTTCCATCAGCGGCAGTTATTCGAAATTTTCGAATAACTGAATTCTCATCTACTTCTCTATCCGTAAATATTTTTTTCAAATGATAATTAATCGTATTTGTCCCAACATTATATAATACTCCCATCATTTTCTGGGTAAGCCATACATTTTCATCAAAATATACAGCATTAACATCGCTTTCTCCAGTTGCAGTTATAAATGTAAGATACTCTGCTGCTGAAGAACGAACAATGCTAATTTCACGCTTGTTGTCTTTCATCTTGTCACCTCAATTTTTAATCGACTAAACTGCTTTATGAAGATTCATATATCTGTCTCTCGCATCTGGTATGCTTCTTTCATCCATACCCTTTAACACGAAGGTCAGCTTATATGGATCAACTGTGCCATCCTATGCCTGCTCTCCAACTATAACCTTCTCGACCAGGCTTTCAAATACCACTCTGTCAAATTGGTCAAGAACATCTGCATCCTTCAGCTTTGCTCTGATAGTCTTCATCTTACCTGCAATGTTTTTCTGTGATAATGTACAGTCAGCAAATATTGCTTTCTCTTCCTCACATTTGTCCAGCTTCTTGCTGAGCTCACTGTATTTATCATCATAAGCTTCTTTAGTAAGTTTATCATCGAGATACATATCGGTCAATTTCTTTCTTTTCTTCTCAAGACTGGCTATATTCTTTTCAATGCGTTTTAACTTCTCGGTGCTGTCGTCTTTTGAAAGTGTTTCTTCTATCGAAGAGAGAACTGATTCAAGCACATCATCAAAATTTTTCGCAAGAAGCCCAAACATTTCCACAAATGCATTTTCAATGATTACCTCATCTATCGCCTTGCTGTGTGGACAATTCTATATCCCTTTGTTGGTTGCTGTTCTGCACTTCCACACAGGCTTTTTATGCTGTGTGTCCTGATGATGGGATCGCCTTGTCAGATTCGTACCACAGAAACCGCATTTGCACATACTGCTTAAAGCATATTTTCTTGCAAACTTAATTCTTTCTGTTTCAGATACATTCTCGTTTGTCCTGTATCTGCTTTTAAGAATCTCCTGCCAGGACCATATGTATAAAAGAATGAGTCGACGTGCCAGCATGTTGTAAAAGACACTCTTTTTCAGACATATGTGTCTGAATGGAACTTCCGATAATTTATCAGTTCTTATCGCTTAGGCTTTTATATATAATACCAAATGCACGCTTTTGAAAGTCATAGTGGGGACTGCTAGATACACATCAGAGACATCTCCGCCCTGATGCAATCTAGTTAGGGGGATTTTCCCCTAAAACCCCGATTATTTACTATATGCCGTCCCTTTTTAACGGCATTTTACATTACTGACCTCTCTTTGTTCCGTCCTTACAAGAAGTGGCACAATCACTCCTTCTTTTTCAATACTTTTCATCAGCTCGCATAATTCCGTATTTACCTCCACCTTAAACGGATGATTCTTAAAATCATGCAACTGATTTATCTCCACATTCCGTATCGTCTCCATAAAATCGCCTTTCTTGAATACATCGAATTGATCTCACTTGAAACCCATCTGATACTATAAATTTCAGAAATAAAAAAGACCACCCACTTTCAATTTTCTTGAAAATGAACGGTCTTTCACGCTTCTGTTATTTAGTTGAATGTGATATTGTTCAGAGCCAAGCAGATTTCCTGCAAAAGTGCGAGTCAAGCTTGCTTACGAATCCATCCGATGTAGTGCAACTATTGTCTCTACATGGCCAGTATTTGGAAACATATCTATACAGCAGCCCTTTTTTACCTCATACCCGCTCTCCTGCAACATAACCAGATCCCTTGCAAGACTTGTAGGCTTACAGGAAATATACACCATAGAATCCACACCATAATCAATTATCTTCTTAAGTGCCTTAGGATTGATTCCATCTCTTGGCGGATCAAGAACTATAAAATCTGGCTTATCCTTAATATTATCAAGTGCATTAAGTACATCGTCTGCTATGAATTCACAGTTATCAAGACCATTTATGCCTGCATTTATTTTAGCTGCATTAACTGCCTCTGGTATTATTTCAACACCTATAACTTTTTTTGCAACAGGTGCTAAAATCTGTGCTATAGTACCTGTTCCACTATAAAGATCAAAGATAACCTTATCCTTAGTTGTTCCGACATAATCTCTTGCCTTAGAATACAGAACTTCTGCACCAAGCGAGTTAGTCTGAAAGAATGAAAATGCTGTAATCTTAAACTTCAGTCCAAGCAGCTCTTCTTCAATATAATCTCTTCCATATACTATATCTGTCTTTTCATTGATTACAGCATCTGCAACACTATCATTATAAGTGTGTAAAAATCCTACGATCTCACCATCCAGCGATAACGCTTTTAATCTGTCTGCCAACTCATCCATAGGAATATCGTTAACCGTAGTCGTTACAATATCCACTAGAATCTGACCCGTTTTTACTGCCTTTCTTACAAGCAAATGTCTAAGGTAACCTTCATGCTTCATTTTATGATAATATGTAAGCTTCTTCTCCAAAGCATAATCATATACACATTTTAATATTTTTCTGTAATCATTATCCACAATTTTACATTCTGTTACTGTGACTATGTCATACATACTATTTCTTTTATGCAGTCCAAGTGCTATAGGACCATCCTTTATTTCATCACCAAACGAATATTCCATCTTATTACGATATTCACTTGATACCGGACTTCCAATTATTCCTTCCCAGTCATAATCTGTCTTTATAACAGGATCCAGAATCTTTTTAACTGTGGTTTCTTTCATCTTTAGCTGTTCATCATAATTTACAGTCTGATATACACATCCACCACATTTTCCAAAATGTTCGCATCTTTCGTTTGTTTCTGTATCTGACTGTCTTACAACTTCAAGAAGTCTTCCTTCACATTTTCCATGCTTCTTTTTATTCACCATAAATGTAACTGTCTGTCCTGGTATAGAATTCTTTACAACTGCTTTTTCCTTAATCAGTTGTCCATCTTCCTCTATTTCAACTATAACATTTCCTTTATTAGGAAAATCAACACTTTCTACATACCCTGTATATATACCACCTTTTTTCATTTAGAATTCCCTTTCATATATCACATGAATTCATATATATGTATATTTCTTATCCTTACAGGTAAAAAGACCACTGACCGATTACATAACCTGCCAGTGGTCTTATATACATTATATTATTCTGACTAATTGATACGCTGCTGATTAATTCTCAAAGTCTTTATCAGCTTCATCTTCATCATCAAAATCATCTTCAAAATCATCATCATCGAAATCATCATCGAAATCATCAAGATAATCTGGTGTGAAATATCTGTATATAGCATATACGATTGCTGCTAAAGCTGCAACTGCTCCGATTACTGCTAAAACAATAACAACAACATTATTTTTGTTCTTTTCTTCTACATCTTTCTTATGAAGAAGTTCGTTCAGCTTACTAGCTGCTATAAGTTCTTCAATCTTATCCTTATTCATAACAACCGCTCCTTTCCAGTCACATAATAAAGTAAATATATTGTATCATAATCATTTTTATTTGTCACCATATTTAACTACATCTTCAATATCTTATTTAGTAACTTATTTAATTATATCTTCTTTTTTAATCTTCTTTAATCACATATTTAACTAAATCTTCTTTAATCTTGCAAATCCTGCAAGCATCTTTTTTAAGCCGAATTCATCAAACTTTACAGATACCATATAGTCACGTTCACCATGGTCTATAGATATTACCCTGCCTTTGCCAAACTTACTATGTTCTACAGTATCACCTACAGAATAACCTAGTCCGCCTGATGATTCTTTTGATAAGCTTTTTCCTGTATCTTCTGATGATGAATCTTTAATGGTTGTTTTTTTTAAGTCAAATATATCCATAGGAAATTCTTTTCCGAATCCAACCTTCTTATTTACTCCTGCATTAGCTGTATCTCGTATAGCTTTCTTTGCTGAGCCATATATAGTATTACCATATCCACTACTCTTATACATTCCACCCGGCTTTGAAGTACCACCTATCTTTACTCTGTCAGACTGCTTATATGTAGTATTTCCACTTCCATATCTGCTGAGTGCCGCCTTGGCATTAGCTCTTATATTATATGCAGGCTGTTCTTCTGACTCATCTTTTCCACCATAAGATATTTTTCCTTTATATCCGGAACTGTTATTCTCTATATTAAGATATTCATCTGGTATCTCTTTGATGAATCTTGAAACCTTATTCATCTGTGTTTCACCTCGTACCATACGCATTTTGGCACTACTCAGATTAAGTATTTTCTCAGCTCTTGTTATACCTACATAACATAATCTTCTCTCTTCCTCAATCTCTGTTGGATCATCTGATACTATGGTCATATAGCTTGGGAACAGTCCGTCTTCCATACCTGTCATATATACTATAGGAAACTCAAGACCTTTAGCACTATGAAGTGTCATAAGCATAACCTGTTTTTCTGATTCATTAAGATTATCTATATCTGCTATAAGCGCAACCTCCTCTAAGAAACCACTTAGCGTAGGTTTTTCGCCTTTTTCCTGACATCCAGTTTCATAACTCACTATTTTATTAATGAATTCATCAATATTCTCCTGTCTTGCTTCTATCTCCTCTGCGGTTTCACTTTCAGCAAGACTTTCTATATATCTTGTATCCTCTAATACTGTTTCTGCCAGTTCTTTAAGACTCATGAACTGCTGTTTAGCCTTTAATGAACTTATAAGCGTAACAAATGGTTCTATCTTTCCTGCGCCTCTTTTTATAGTATCTATATTATCTGCTTCACATAATGCCTGCCAGAACGTATAAGCATTCTGATCGGCATATTCCTGGACACGTTCTATAGTAGTTGCCCCTATTCCTCTTTTAGGAACATTTATGATACGTCTTACAGCCTGTCCATCCATGCCATTATCTATCGTCTTAAGATAAGCAAGAATATCCTTGATTTCTTTCCTCTGATAAAAGCTTATACCACCATATATTCTATATGGTATATTTTTCATCATGAGTTTTTCTTCAAGCACTCTCGACTGGGCATTTGTTCTATATAATATTGCAATATCATTATAATTCCATCCATCTCTTACGAATGAACTTATACTGTTTACCACGCCATCCGCTTCTTCATATCCATTTTCATAAAGTGTGTAATTAACTTTCTCACCCTCACCATTCTCAGTCCACAGACTTTTCGACTTTCTTCCAACATTATTCTGTATAACCGCATTTGCTGCATTAAGTATGGTCTGAGTTGAACGATAATTCTGCTCAAGCTTAATAACCTTTGTTCCCTCAAATGTATTCTCAAAATTAAGAATATTCGTAATATTAGCTCCTCTGAACTTATATATTGACTGGTCATCATCACCAACAACACACAGATTACCATACTTTGCTGCAAGCATAGACACAAGTTTAAACTGTGAAGTATTCGTATCCTGATACTCATCTACCATAATATATCTGAATCTGTCCTGATAATAATTAAGTACTTCTGCATCATGCTCAAACAACTCAACCGTTTTAAATATAAGATCATCAAAATCAAGCGCATTATTAAGCTTTAGCGTTTTCTGATATTCAACGTATACATTGGCTATCCTTTTAGCATTATAATCCCCACCAGCATCAAGAACCATTTCCTCAGGTGTCATAAGCTCATCCTTTGCATGCGATATAGCATTCATAATAGTTCTTTCTTTAAGCAGCTTTGTATCTATATTAAATTTCTTACATATATCTTTAATAACACTCTTTTGGTCATCTGTATCATATATTGTAAAATTATTAGAATATCCTATTCTGTCTATATATCTTCTTAATATACGTACACAGGTTGAATGAAATGTACTTACCCATACCTCACCTGCACCATTTCCTACAGTTGCATCTACTCTCTCTCTCATTTCTCTTGCAGCTTTATTCGTAAATGTTATCGCAAGTATATTATATGGTGCTACTCCGCAATCATCTATAAGATAGGCTATTCTGTTCGTAAGCACTCTTGTCTTACCAGAACCAGCACCAGCTATTATAAGCAGAGGTCCCTCTGTACGCTTAACAGCGCGCTTCTGCATATCATTTAATCCATCTAAATTCATACACAACTCCTGTTTTAACTATATATTGCACGAACATGTATTCTTGTCATACTTATTTAGTATAGCAAATATTGTGGAAATAATAAAGTGGAAATATTGTTGTTTAATTGAATATTAGTTGGTGACGAACGGACGACATACTATAAGTGAAAATCGGTGCTGCACATACATCATCGATGCCAGAAGTTTCAATTTACGCGAGCAACGAGCCAAAGTCATATTCTTGATATGACCTTGGCGACTGCCGCGATAGCCATAATAAACACGCTTTGCGAGTTTATTATGGCTGGATATTTCTAAGACTTTTCATATACGTAATGGTAGTTTCCGCTACCGTTCGATACGGGACATCCATGTCCCATATCTCACTTCCACAGACATCCGTGTCTGTGGATAGCTGGGTAGAGAAAGAAAAGTCTAAGAACTATCACAATT
>ENA-OWPJ01000245-OWPJ01000245.1-human-gut-metagenome-genome-assembly--contig:-NODE-245-length-67179-cov-4.28434_pt1 | contig 67179 bp, 63 predicted proteins | sample MGYA00248264_ERZ651846 | MGnify/ENA primary metagenome ERZ651846 (study PRJEB26924, sample SAMEA4378271) | human gut metagenome | biome: human gut; feature: human-associated habitat; material: faeces...
ATATAACAGCTTACCTAAAGCAATCCCTATCCTTACGATCATATATCCTCCTTTTTCTACTTTCATTATAATCCTAAAAGAGAAAAAATCTATAATACTTGCAACGAACGGCTAATTTCTGCAACGAACGGCAGCTATTTAAAAAAGCAACAAAATACATTGTTTATATTCTTCATTTTCACTAACATCAAGATCTCCATTATACTTTTCTATGATACTTTTTAAATAATCATCTTGGAATTTATTTATATACTTTGGCTCTTTAACCATGCAGATTGGAAAATGTTCATAAATTTCTAATTCATTATCAAAATATCTAATTTCTAAATAGTAATCAGATTTCTTATTTTTTCTCAATAGATTACAGCTACGATTTATTAATATCGTTAGAAAGGCAATTAGGTCAGTCGTATTCATATTGATGATTTCAGGAACATTTATCGTTAAATGAAACGTAATATCAGAAAATTCGTCTATTTTAGATTGTAGAATATTATTAATATAGACATTTAGACAAATTGGTGTACGGTAAGATGAATAATAATTTACCTGCCATTGCCTGATGTACGGTTTAATTTTTTCTATTTCATTTTGATCAATCATCATTTCAATTTCTAATAATTGATTTTTTGTATCATGAATTAATTTTTGAATTTCACGTTGTTGTATTTCAATCTGATCTATATTCTTTTCCGTCATGGCAATTAATTCCTTGAATATTGTCATATCATATTTCTTTTTTAATATAATGCGATAATATAAAACAAAACATAATATAACAAAAAATATAGTTTCATACAAAATCATTAAAAATAGAAATTTATCATTTTCCTCTGATAATTGAAGGATACGAGATGATATGAATGTACCAACACCTAAACAAATGATTATAATCATAAAACTTTTTCTTTCGACTAGCACTTCTGTTTTTTTTATTTGCATAACTTCAAACCACATTAGTAAAAACATGATAACTTTCAAAATCAATGTAAATATCAACCTGAATATGCCTGGCTCTAGCGACAGTCTTAAATCAATGTTCAATAAATCTGCCATTGTAATACAAAAAGATAAAGTAAAGAAAAATAATGTATCGATTATAAAAGCATTTACTATATTTTTGAAATCAATCTTTTTAGAATATGCAATCAAAAAAAACATAAGTAGAAAATTATCTTTCAATGACGCATACATTCTTGGTAATTCAACAAATTCACTTACATATTGAATTGATGAAAAAATGACCACTGCAATAATAAATTTTACTTTTTCTATTTTCTTGTTCGTTAGTAAGTGAAAAAATAATAAAACATAGCAATAATCTATAACGCTGAACAAATATTCACTCATGCGTATACCTCAATGAATGATATCTAGATTTAAAATCATTCCATTTTTTATCACTTACTTTGATTGTTTTGTCATCTTGAGTCATTAATTCATATCCTCTAGGAACTATTTTTTTTATTTTCATAATATTTACAATCGTATTTCGATTTACTTTATAAAAATTATCAGACAATTTATGATTTATTTCCGATAACGATCTTGCGCTAAGATAGAGAAAAGATTTTCTGTTTTCTATTTTCATACATACGGTATGATCTGAATACATAAAATATAAGATTTTATATTCTTCGATTCTTATATCACCATCCAATGTTTTAAAATTATACAATTTATCTTTTTTTATTTCCTGTTCCACTTCATTTACCTTATCAACTAATAATGCATTGATTTTGTCTTTTGGTATAAAACCTAAAACATTAGAATGAAAAGCCTCACCCATCATCTCAGGATAAGATGATACATATACAACATATCTATGTTTCTGAGGATTGTTTTTTATATATCTAATTCCTTTTTCATCTTTTAACTCGATATCTAATAACAACAGCTCATAAACACCTTCACTTCTTTCATAATCTCTTATATTTTCAAAATCTGAAATATCATCTTTTTTTCTACATTCTTTCAAAACTTGTTTCATTTTATTTCTATGTAGTTTATTATCATCAACAATCGCAATCCTCATAAACATCACACCTTTTTCTTTTATGATAGCATATATTTTTCACATAGCAAGAAAAGTGGGATATAATGTAAAAAAAGTTATTAATTAATTCCTATTCATATACGAACTTAATACAAGTAAATTATATTATATTTCATCGTAACTCTATTATATAAATAACAGCATATACAAAGGATAGCACTTAATCTTTTCATTTACATTTGTATTATTCGTAGACAATTTATAGCCTTTTGTTAGATAAAAGCGTTCCATAGAAGCTTGTAGGCTTTTAGACTTTGTATTACCTGCCGATTTCACTTCAATCGGCACAACTCGATCATTATCATAAATCACAAAATCAATTTCATATTGACTTCTATATTCATAGTAGTAAATATTTTTATGATGCGCTTGTAAGCATTGATATACTACATTTTCAAAGATGCCCCCTTTATATATTAATAAATCATCCTGCAATATCATTGCGCCAACATTTTGTTCAAACATCGCCAACAATAGACCTGTATCATGAAAGTAAACCTTGAATGCACTTAAATCAATATGGGCTTCCATAGGTTCTTCTAAAGTATCTAATCGATATAATCGATGAATCAGTCCACTATCAAACAGCCATTGTAAACTACTTTCATATATTCTTGCGTTTCCGCCTTTTTTCAAAAGTTTATATTGGAACTTTTTATTGTCTTTTGCTAGTTGTTTTGGAATAGAAGTAAAGCATTCATGAGCTTTTATCTTTTCGCTTCCTTCTCCATACTTCACAATATCTGCATAATATGCATTCAATATCTGTTGCTGCAGTTGTTTTACTTTATCAAAATTCTTTGATGTTATATATTCCTTTACGACTGCTGGCATTCCACCAACAACAATATATTCCTTAAATAACTGCATCATTTTTTTGTGTAAAGGTTCCATTACCATTGTACCTTTTTCATAACATTCTTTTAGTTGTTTAAAAATTGCTTCAGGTATTTGATTGGCAATAAGGAATTCTTCAAAGTCCATTGCATGCAAATCTACCATTTCTACATAGCCTACTGGAAATGATGTTGTATGCGCAATAGAAACACCTAATAAGCTTCCACTTGCAATGACATCAAAATCTTGATTCGCAAAAAATTTCAATGATGTTAAAGCACTACTGGAAGATTGTATCTCATCAAGGAAAAGCAACGTATTTTGATCAAATATTGTTTCTGGATGTTGAAGTTGATACATGGCAATGATATCTTCTACTTTTCTTGTTTGTTCAAAAACTTCTTTCATGTACATATCTTGTTCAAAATTAATTTCTATTACATGTTCATAATTTGCTTTCGCAAACTTTAAAACACTGTATCTTTTTCCAACGAACCGTGCGCCCTTAATAAGCAATGGTAAATGATTATTCTTTTGTTTCCATGCGATAAGTTGATCATCAAATTTTCTATACATTGTATCATCTCCTTGTATCTTTTTATAGTAGCACATTATTCTCCGTGAACAAAATAAAAAGCAGATAAGCCTGAATTTTTGGATATCTAAATTATCGTAGGGATAAAGGACACCTCCAAATTATCATAGGGTTTAGTAGAAGGTTGGCTCTAAATTTTTATAGGGTCAATCTTTTTGTTCATTCCTATAAAAATAAAACCTTTCGCTGTACAATGTAATCGTCAAACAACATTTAGCGAAAGGAGTGGTTTTCCACTATGGATATTATATCAGATTTTCTTAACCTTTCTCAAGATTCTGTATCAAATCTTTCTTCTTACATTGAAAATGATATTCTCATAATCTGTTTAACTTTAAAACCTTTTCCTTGTTCTTGTCCTATTTGTAATTCTTCCACATCTCATATCAAAGAATACAAACTAAAAAGAATTAAACATTCTGCATTAAATCATCAAAAATGTTTGATCGAATATCGGGCTCGACGTCTTGTTTGTGATAACTGTGGAAAAACTTTTTATGAGAACAATCCTTTTATTCCTATAGGTCATTCACTCAGTAATTTGACTGTTCTCAACGTTTTACAAGAATTGAAAGAATCCAATGCTACCTTTGCCAGTGTCGCTAGACATAATTTCATTTCTCCTACTAAAGCACAAGAAATCTTTGATCTGTATGTAAGGATTCCTAGAAGCTCTTTACCAGAAATCCTTTGTATCGATGAAGTATATGCTTTAAAGGATAACCACAGTAAATATGTATGTATTCTATTGGACTTTTTATCTCATGAAATGGTCGATATGCTTCCTGATAGAAAGAAATATTCTCTTTTGAATTATTTTGACAGAATCCCTATTCAGGAAAGAAATAATGTTAAATATATTATTATGGATATGTATAGCAGTTATCGTGATGTCGCCCACAGTAAACTCAAAAAGACTGTTTATTGCAGTTGACTCATTTCATGTTATCATGAATATCAATAAAGCTTTAGACAAGGTAAGAAAACGTATCATGAAAGGCAAAAAAAGTGATAGCATAGATTATTATCTGCTTAAAAATTTTCATTGGTTATTACTCACAGATGAAGTAAGAGAAAACAAACGCAGATTTAATAAGCGATTACAGAGATATATTAATTATCCTCAGATTCTTGACCTACTATTAAACATATCACCTGAACTCAAAGCAGCATATGAATTTAAAGACTTATATCTATGTTTCAACAGGATAAGTGATTATGATCATGCAGAGCATGACTTTCTTGATTTCATGATAAAAGTCAAATACTGTAAAATCCCTGAAATGGTCGAGATGATTAAAACATTGAATAATTGGCACGATGAAATCATCAATTCATTCATCGTAGTAAACGGTAAGCGTTTATCAAACGGCATAATGGAATCTCGAAATTCTATCGTGAAGCTTATTAAGAAAACAGGTAATGGTTATGTTAATTTCGCTAGATTTAGAAATCGTTGTATGTATTGCATGAACAAAAATGCTAAGCCTAATATGGCCGGTTATGATGTACCATTAAAAATGAAAGGACATAAACGAGGTAAATATAAAAAATAATGATAAGTGTTGTTTGACTATTATAAAAGGCAGCGAAATGTTCATTTTCTAACATTTCTACTGCCTTTTTGAAACCCTACGTTAATTTAGAGCCCCGAATTTTTCCACTGCTTTAACTGCTTTTATAACTCGCATAATTATATCAAATAGTGGTAAATTATACACGTTTGAATTTATCAAAACATCACGTAGCTATTTAATATAGATTCTTTAAGACTTGATGTACCTGTAAATAATTACTACTTTATTGAATACTAGACCAATGTTTGTACAATTTCGTATATAAAACGTAGTTAGTAAAGCATAATTACAAAATGATAACAATTTTCTCCTAATCAGGAAATCATAGGGGAATGTTTTTCACATAACTTTTCATCCAACATATTTAAAAAACTCAAATATTAATATGCCAATAATGATACCAACAACAAGCATTATTATCGACTTTTTATCCATATTTTCCCCTCCTTTATTGCTATATAATTTATTTGAATTATCATATCAAACTTCATGTTTTTTTGATAATCAACTCTATATAGTTTTACTAAAAGGTGTTAATCTACTGAAAATTTGCATACCCATGAAGCTTTAGGATTAGGTCTTACACATTCTTGCCCACCTAAAGTAGAATATCCTATAACATATTGTCCATCACTTGCGACACTTTTTAAATTAGCATTTCTATTACAAAAATTTTTTACGCTTGTTAATCCTGCTGCAGTCCACTCTGCAGCACTATGCCCTGAATAATAAACGATGACTCCATCTATAAAATATCCAATAACAATACCAGCTAAAAAGATTAGAATGCCACCATCTCTAGGCTCAATCAAATAAGTAGGTAGAATTGGATCAATTTCTAATTTATTATCAACGAAAACCAATTCGTCTGTATTTAATAAATTCACATCCTTTTGTTTGGCTTGAATATTACTTGTTAAAACAGTAAATAATGATAATACAATAGCTATGCAAGCAAATCGCTTAAAAAATTTCTTTATAAACATAATTTTTTTACCGCCTTTTCTTAATTTATATTGATAATTCCCATCAATTCATTTAATTTTTCTAGGTTTATAATAACCTCTAGGTGATACATTTCCTTCATAGTGTTTGCTAACTGAAATCATCAAATTAGCAATTGACTGAATCAATCTATCTTTCATAAGCTCTCCTTTCCAGGATGTATGATAGTATAACGATGAATTGCGTAAGACTCAAAATCTGAAAGATACTAGCGTAACCAAGTTGATATAATAATATCCCTGCAAGATGATATATCATTGCCACAATGATTGGTCTTTTCTTTTTATCGTTCAAATAATATTGCAATTGCTTCATTATGATAAAGATTATCATTACCATATACATACCAATATTTATATATGAATGAAATGATAATATGCTTAAGTAAACTGTAATTGTGATAACAAAGCATCTTAATATTGTTTTCGCATGATAGCCTTCATACTCACTTCTGAAAACATAATAGAAATGCTAATGTTTCCACATAAGTCTTTGATATAATGCACTACCCAATGATAACTGCTATTTCCAGAAATTCACTCATTATAATTTCTAATGCATAGCGAATATCATCGATTTGATCTTCCTAAATTACATAATGATGATATAACAGCTTACCTAAAGCAATCCCTATCCTTACGATCATATATCCTCCTTTTCTACTTTCATTATGCATTATAAATTAGACGATATCAATAAGAAGTCTATGAGTGGTCAATCTTTTCTTTAAACGGTCGATTTTGAAGCAAATAACAGAATTAAACATTCAAAATTTTCTGAATGATGAATTTGCAAGTCGCCTTCATATTTGCTTACTATGTTCTGAAAAAAGTCATAATTGAAACTTCCTGATTGTAAAACAGCCTGTGGATTTTTCACTGTTCCTCTTGCTCTAATAGATAATTCATTTCCATTCCATTGAATTTTTAACTCTAATTGTTTTTCAAGAATGTTTGGACAAATTTCATCTAATAACAACGTTAAGACCATAACCATATCTTTTGAATTAATTGAAATATTTTCAGGAATATTTTGAATCAATATAATTTCACAATCAGGATATTTATTTTCTTTTTGCCTGATAACTGTGTCTAAATATACATAAGCACTTTTCATTTGATAACTCATAGAACTACTTTCATACAAATACTTTTGCACTTTTTCCTTTGCTAAATCATATGATTGATGATCTAAATCAATGTATATATCTAAAAACATATTTTTTGTATCATGGATAAGTTTACGTGTTTCCTTTTGTTCGATTATAAAATTCTGCATCTGATTTTCTGTTAAATCACTCATTTTTTTATATAATTCAACATCATAATTCTTTTTCATTAAGATACTATAGTTAATCAATATATATAAAATTAAACACGCAATTCCAATAAGTATTACCATAAAAAATTTCATTTGCATATGTGTTGAAAACTGCGATATCAATGAAGTGATAATTTCACATATGATAAAACAGCTAATGAAAATACTATAATTTTTTTGACTGATGAGTATTCTTTTTTTCTTAAACTGTATAACAGTCATGATCAAACAGGAACAAACAAACACTTTTAGTACCAATGTAAAACATAATCTATATAATCCAAAAACAAAAGTTTTCATGATATCTATAGAGCATAGTGTAGCAATAGTAATTCCTAATGTTAGAAATAAAGCAAATAAAGAATCTATCATAAGTGCATGAAGGAAAGTTATTTTTTTAAAACTTTTTCCAATTATCAATAAAAATGAAACAATCAATATACCATCTTTTAAAGAACCAAAAAACAGTGGTAGTTCTATAATTTCTGTTAGTTGTTGAATAAGTGCAACTACCATAATCGGCAATATATTTTTCTTGAATTTTATCTCTTTTCCTTCTAACAACAAGAATGCTAATAATATATATGTATAATCAATAACACTAAAAGCATATTCATATAAAATTTCAATCATTAGAATACCTCATCTTATTATATTTTCCTTTGAATTCTGTCCATAATCGCCTGCTTACTGTTACACAGTTTCCATCTTCCATCATAATTTCATGCGTTTTCACATCTATATATTGTATTTTCATTAAATTCACAACATAGTTACGGCTTACTTGATAAAAAACAGTAGATAATTCTGATTTTATAGTGGATAAATATTTTGCTGTAAGTCTAAGCAATTCTTTTTCTTGTTTGATTTTAACATAAACAATTGTATCTCTAAAACAAAAATATAGTATATCTTTTTCTTCGAAGATGATATTTCCATTTAGTGTTTTAAATACATATTTTTTTCCTTTTTCTAATTTCTGTCTAGCGTTTTCAATATTTTCAATCAACAGATTTAATAATTGTTCTTTAGGTATAAAGCCTATCACATTTTCATGAAACGCATTGATCATTAATTCTGAATGTGATGTAATATAAATAATCTTTGAATTTTTTTGTAAACCATGATTCACATAAGCAATTCCATCTTCACCTGGTAATTCAATATCCAGTAAAAGCAAATCAAAATACTGATTGTCTTGTTCGTATTCTTTTATGGAAGCGTATGTTTCTATTACATCTTGTTTCCCATTATTATGCAATATTTCTTTTATATTTTCCCTTTGTGTTTTACTATCATCTATAATTGCAATTTTCATATACATCCCTCTTTTTGCTTATATGCTCATGATATCATATATTTTTCATATAGCAATATAAGTGGGATATAATGTAAAAAAAGTTATTAATTAAGTTCATATTCATATATGAACTTAATACAAGCAAATTATATTATATTTCGTCGTAACTCTTTCATATAAATAACAGCATATACAATGGATAGCATTTAATCTTACATTTACATTTGTATTATTCGTAGACAATTTATATCCTTTTAATAGATGAAAGCGTTCCATAGAAGCTTGTACGCTTTTAGACTTTGTATTACTGTGCCAACATTTTGTTCAAAAACTTCTTTCATGTACATATCTAGTTCAAAATTAATTTCAATTACATGCTCATAATTTGCTTTCGCAAAGTTTAAAACACTGTATCTTTTTCCAACAAACCGTGCGCCCTTAATAAGCAATGGTAAATGATTATTCTTTTGTTTCCATGCGATAAGTTGATCATCAAATTTTCTATACATTGTATCATCTCCTTGTATTTTTTATAGTAGCATATTATTCCCCAGTAAAAAAGTGTTTTTTTACACATTATTCCCCATGAATAAAATGCAGTTAAAAGAAAAAAAGCATAAAGACTACTCGTCTCCATGCTTATTCCATACTCTTACAAAGATGATCAATCGCACAATACCTAATACTAATAACGCAATTCCTATGATTGACATTGCTATCTGATCTGATGTAATTCCATAGTAAATAAAGAATATAGAAACCAGAATCAATGCAATCGCCATGCCCATAGCACGGAAAATCATCTTGCTATCCAATTAGCTCACCTTCGTTCCATTTGGAAGATCTTTCGCAATCGTCACAATATCCAGGTCATTATCATTGCTTGCACATAGAATCATACCCTGGCTTTCTACGCCACGTAAAGATACAGGTTTTAAGTTTGTCACAACAACTACTTTTTTACCTACCACTTCTTCTGGCTTAAAGCTTTTCGCAATACCACTGACAATCTGGCGTGTTTCATCACCAAGATCAATTTGTTCAACTAATAAACGATCTGCTTTTGGATGTTTTTCCGCAGATACAATCGTACCGACTTTTAATTCCACTTTTGTGAAATCTTCAATACCGATTTCTGCTTTTGTTTCATCATCTGCTTTTTTCTCAGCTTTCTTAGCTGCCTTTGCTTCTTTTTTCTTATCTTCTTCTAACGTTTTCATAAATTCTTTTACATCAATACGTGCGAATAAGATTTCAGGTTTTGGATCAACTGTGTGTCCACATTCCAGATTGCCAAATTCTTCAAGACTAGCAGCATCACGTTCACTCGTGCTTAATTCATCCAGAATCTTTTCTGCTGTTTCAGGCATATAGCTGCTTAATAATACTGCCGCAAAACGAATGCTTTCCAACAGATTATAAAGTACCGTTGCCAAACGATCTTTCTTCGCTTCATCTTTTGCCAATGCCCAAGGTTCTGTTTCATCAATATATTTGTTACATCTCTTTAATAATGTAAAGATTTCTTCAATCGCATCTCCTACATGTAAGGTATCCATTTTAGCTTCTACACGTTTTGGCGTATCTAATGCCAAGTTGATTAATTCATCATCAATTGGCTCTTTTTCAAGTGGATTGCTGATGACACCATTGAAATATTTATTCTGCATAGAAATCGTACGATTCACAAGATTTCCTAATACGTTTGCTAAATCAGAATTTACACGTTCTACCATTAAATCCCAAGTAATTGTTCCATCTTGTCCAAATGGCATTTCATGTAATACAAAGTAACGAACAGCATCTACACCAAAATAGTGTACCAATTCATCTGCATAAATTGCATTACCTTTTGATTTAGACATCTTGCCATCACCAACTAACAGCCAAGGGTGTCCAAATACCTGTTTAGGTAGTGGTTCCCCTAAAGCCATCAACATGATTGGCCAATAAATGGTATGGAAACGAAGGATATCTTTTCCAATGATATGTACATCTGCAGGCCAGAATTTCTTATAATTTTCTCCATGATTGCCATCTGCATCATATCCTAATGAAGTGATATAGTTACTTAAAGCATCTACCCATACATATACCACATGTTTTGGATCAAAGTCTACAGGAATACCCCATTTAAAACTTGTACGGGATACACATAAATCCTGTAATCCTGGTTTTAAGAAGTTATTGATCATTTCATTCTTTCTTGATTCTGGCTGAATAAATTCTGGGTGTTCTTCAATATGCTTGATCAATCTAGGTGCATATTTCTGTAAGTTAAAAAAGTATGCTTCTTCTGTTGCTTTTTGTACTGGTCGTCCACAATCAGGACATTTGCCATCAATCAGCTGACTTTCTGTCCAGAAGGATTCACATGGTGTACAATACATACCTTCATATTTACCCTTATAAATATCTCCCTGTTCATACAGCTTCTTAAAGATTTTCTGTACCTGTTTTTCATGGTTCTCATCTGTTGTACGAACAAAGTAATCATAGCTTGTATTCATCATATCAAAGTTCTTACGAACAATGCCTGCGACATTATCCACAAATTCTTTTGGTGTAACACCAGCTTCTTTTGCTTTTTCTTCAATTTTCTGACCATGTTCATCTGTTCCAGTCTGGAAGAATACATCATATCCTTGCTGACGTTTATAACGGGCGATTGCATCTGTCAAAACGATTTCATACGTATTGCCGATATGTGGTCTACCTGATGTATACGTGATTGCGGTTGTGATATAATACTTGCCTTTTTTGTTGTTACATTTTTCACACATAGTTATAGCCTCCTATTCATATAAAAAAACTTTCGCCAAAGGACGAAAGCTCGTGGTACCACCTTTATTTGTGCATTGCTGCACCTCAAATCGTTAACGCCGACAACGTCTTTTCCTAACTATTCGGAAAAGCGGTTCCAGGTCCATGTTCATCTATTCATCCATACAGATTTCCACCAGCCATCTGCTCTCTATCATTTCCAAATAGACTACTTTTCCTGTCTTTACCTTTTGGTATCATTATATAGAATTATAGCCATATTTACAAGGGCTAAACCGAAATTTTCAATTATCGGCAAATCTTTTTTTGCATTTCCTTCATGATCCACTGCATAATGATCATCACAATATAATCCTGTTGTTTTTCAGATAAGTGTCCATGCTTGGAAATCGTATGCCATTTAGATAAACATCCCCTACAACAAGTCGCTGTAGCATGTTGTGCCACAAACACAGGATGTCCTCGCATTGGTGTCTGTTTCCCATCGTTTTCAATCACTGCAGGTGCTAAACGTTTTCTAATAAAATCACGCGCATGTTCTTCAATTGTATCCATGCCTTTTTCTTGAATATATATTTTATCTTTATCACTTAAATGAAATTGGGAACGAAACGTTGACTGGCTTAATTTAAAAAACAACTGATTCATCCATTCTTGTTTATCCATGTAATCACCTTCATAAAACAGTATATCATGGTTTTCAATGAATTCTATTATTTTTGGATACAAGTTGATCAAAAGATGCACGAATGATTTCTCTTGTATCTTTTAATTCCGCAAGCCTTTGATATCCTCCCTCATTAGCCTTTAAGTCCATATCCGTATATCCTAATTCTTTCATAATTTCATAATATTTATCTTTATTAAAATCAAGCATATCATATTGCATCATATCTTTTGCCTTCATTTCAGAATCATATACTTCCATATATGCATCTTGCTCATAATTATATTTTCCATATAAAGATGATATATATTGGTATCGCTGATCTGCATTTTCTTTCAAAAACAATATATATGTTTGATTTTCTCTCATTGGCAGACAAGCACCAAAAATATTAATAAAATCTTTCTCCTGATATCCAAATGGCTCATAAACTTGAATTGTCTTTTCATTTAATGGTGTGCCTTTATAAATATCTAAAATATTTACATCACTGCAAATAGTATTATAATCCTGTTTTCTATTCTTCAATGATACTTTCACGATTAAATCACTTTTTTTATATAATTTTTCAAATGTATTAGATTCTGAATCATACGTTATATTTTCAACGAGTGTTTTATCAGTTTTTCCTTCATATCCAGCATTATCCAAATTGAATCTCACAGTTCCTTCTGATACATCAATTTTTTCTATTACAGGGATTTCCTTTCCTTTATAGTATCCATAACCAATACTGCCCAAGACTACAATGATAAATAAAATCAATAATTTTCTAATCTGTTTCATATGCATGCACCGTTCCATTATTAAATTTAAACGTTTCATCACAAAGTTCTTCAATATCAATTTTATTATGTGATGTTATAATTATCAATTTTCCTTTTTCTCTTTCTTCTTTTAAGATATCATAAATCATCTTTACACCATCTTCATCAAGGCCACTTGTAATTTCATCTAGTATAAGGATATCGTTATCTTCCATGATTGCCTGTGCAATCCCTAAACGTTGTCGCATTCCTAATGAATACTTTCCTACTTTTTTATTTTCTTGTGTCAACAATCCGACTTTTTTAATTGCTTCCATTATCTTGTCTGTATGAATTTCATTTCTTATTTTCGCTAACATTTCAAGATTTTTTAATCCACTTAATTCATTGAAAAAATCTGGTTTCTCTAACACGATACCAATTTTTGGCATTGATTTTATCGCAGAATATGGTTGTTCATCTAAAGAAATCATTCCTTCACTTGGTTTTACTAAATTACTGATGATTCTTAACAGCATCGTTTTTCCACAACCGTTATATCCAACAAAACCATAGATATGACCTGATATGAGTTCTACATTTACATTTTGAAATATCATCTGTCCTTTTATCGTTTTCTCAACATTCTCTAATTTGATTTTCATATTACTTTCCTCCTCTAATAATAGTCCCAATGATTTAGTGTATAACAGTTTGCCCATATTAATATAAATGTACAACATCCTAATGAAATCAGAGTTAACATATCATGTGTTCTCATTAAAATGATTGAACTTCCTATATTGGTTATAATAGAAAATCCTATAACGATCATCAAAAATATTAATACATAACTAAAGAATTTTATATCTTTTATCATCTGATACCCTAAGAAAGCTATTAATGCAAGATTAACCATTCTTAATATGCTCTCCATCATAAAATGTAAAAATGATAGATTAGCATTCTGAAAATAAACATCTATGGCATATTTTATACACAATAATACCATAAGATATAAGATTCCTTTTCCTAAAACTTTTAGAAACCATATACTTCGATTGGTGATTCTGATTGCATAAAACAATAGATGACTTCGATAATTAACCAACATATAATATAGAGGAATTCCTGCTAGTAACACGATTCCCAGAATCCATATACATAAGGGGAATATGATTTCATTTATCGATAAAAAGAAAACATCTGGAAAACCTATATTTTCTATTCCTCCTAAACCTCTAAATAAAGCGCTTTGCAAATAGAATATTATGATGCCGATTACTACAAACAAAAGCTTAGACTGTATCGCTTTCATTTTTGAACTGTATTGGATAATAAATGGCAACAACACATTCATTAAAATACCTGCCACACATATATACCACATATATGGCTGATTCCCAATACAATGTTCTACAGAATAATAATTGCCTATGAAACGCAATAATGTTGAAAATACTAAACAAATGGCGATAATGATAAAGTAAATTACATATTTATTCTTAAACTTGGAATATAGAAAACAATTTAACTGTGCTAATATCATAAAGATCGTCACAGAATGAACAAACAATAGCAGCATGACAATAAAGAAAATTGATGTTGCCTCGAAGCAACAAAGAATAATATCGAAATAGAATAAAAATATCACAAAAGCACTCATCAACATGCACTCTTTTAAATAATTTTTCTTCCATACATTTTCATTTATATACCGCGTTCTGATAAAAATATTTTGATAATATAGATTTACTCTATACAACATCATACAGATAAAAACCGGTAGAAAGATGAACTGAATATTCTGGAAGAACCATATACCTAAATCAACACCATGAATACCGGATATTAATCGTACAGCACCTACCAAAGCTAATAAGCCAAAAAATATATAATCAAAATTTTTTGTTGGAAGTATATACCTATGCTCGCTCATAAGCAGTTCTCCTACAAAATACATAGTATAAAACGATATTTATTATAAGGAAGATCCCTAACCAAACAATATAAACAATAGGTTCTATAACGATTCTTGTATCTGGTTGAATTATATTTTGTATATTATAGTACCCAAATGGCACTGGTAAATTTCCAATAACCAGCATTTCTACAATCAAAAAGAGGAACATACCAATATAGGCTATCACTTTCTGTTTCACAACTAAACTGATAGAGAATGCTGTTACTGCACAAAAGCCTCCAAATATGCTGATAAGAAATATGAAAATGAAGATAAACATATATGGATTTTCTAAATAGATTTGATAGAAAGTATAATTACTTAGAAAAGCTTCTATGTTAGTTTCATTTGCTGTTGCCTGTACTATATTTAAAACATTATCATTAAAGTCCAGTGCCAATATGACACTACAATAGCTGACCACAAGAGGAATAAAAATCACGATAAATCCTGAAATAAAACTAATGAGGTATTTTGATAAAAAATATTTTTTCCTTGTAACTCTTGTGAAAATCACATCTGTCATATACTGTTCATGTAACCAAGTATCCGCGAAAGGAAACACGACCAATAACGGTATTAAAAGAAAGAAAAAACTCATAAAAGCATGTTTTGTGTAGTTTAACATCATAAAGAAAAAGTTCTGATAAGATCTACCTGCATAATATGCACTAGATATACCATTTAATGACATGTAAGAAAGTAATAAGGTTATACCAATCAATATAATCAAAAAAGCCTTCTTATGAAACAACAAATACAAATCTTTTTTTATACATCCAAGCATAGAATCCCTCTTTTCCCTTACTTATTTTTTATACTCCCTAGGTTACCTTTATTATAAATAAAAAAATGAAAGTCCAGCGCAAGAAAAACGAAAGATTTTCTAAAGAAAAAGACTGTTTCCAGTCTTTCTAAATATTAATTTCTAATGATCGCCTCTGGTATTAATTTATCTAAGTAAAGCTTACTGAATATCCACGATACAATAACACAGGTAAAGCAGCCAATGATATAATCCCCAAATGTAAATCCATATGAATATGGATATAATGCACCTGTCTTTCCATATAAAGGATATGTTTTGCTGGAAATATGCTCACGATTAGACAATATAAAATCATCATTCTTTCGATGAAAATCTTTTAATAAATCGTTTAAACAACTTTCTAATTCTTCCTTAAAATTATTTTTATCTATAAAACTAAATGGGTGTACAAGAAAACTTTGATGCTCATATTTTTGATGCCAAGATATGAAAATAATTGGTACTTCCTGATTTTCTTCACGTATCTTCACTGCAACATCTAATCCATTAGTATCTGGCATTTCAATGTCTAAAAACAATGCATCTACTTTCTTTTCTGCTTTAAAATAATCACTCGCTGCTTGATAAATATATGGTATAATTTTCTGCTAGTTTTCATGATTGTGCGATCAGTAACATCATCATCAATAAACGCAACTTTCATATAGTTCAACTGCCCTTGTTTTATTTATTATAACATTTTTTAAGAGTACTTTTCAAAAAAAGAAAAGGTCACATCGTATGTGACCAAATCATTTTAAATTATGAAAGGATGCACGAATTATTTCTCTGGTATCTTTTAATTCCGCAAGCCTTTGATATCCTTCCAGTTTGCTTTTTATCTCTTGTTCATTATATCCATCATCTTTCATTTGTGATGTAATATCTTGTCTTTTTTCTTCATCAAACGCAAACAAGATCATATCGTTTTTCATCATATCTTTGACAGATAATTCATTATTCTTCACATTTACATATGCATCTTCCTTCGTATTATATTTCCCATATAATGAAGAAACATAGTTATAGACTCCTGTTTTTTCTTCTTTTAGAAACACGATATATGTTTGATCTTCTCTCATTGGTAAATTCGCCCCAAATATCATTAATACATCTAACTTTTCATATCTTATCGGCTCATATAAATTTATATTTATTCCCTTCTTTTCTTTATCTCCTTTATACACATTCAATATTTTCACATTACTTAAGATTGTTGTCATGTGTTGTTTTCTATCATTTACTTTGACTTCTGCGACAAGATCACTCTTTTGAAATAAATAATCAAAATTATTTGCTTTTTCATCATACATGCTATTCATTTCATTAGCATCAGACACTTTACCTTCAAATCCCGCATAGTCTTGCCAAGTGACAACTTCCTTTATCTGATGTAGATCAATTTCAGATATCGTATCAATGCTTTTTCCTTTTATAAAGCTATAAGTGAAAATCCCCAATGTTAGTAAACAAAATAGGATAACTAAACTTCTAATCCGTTTCATAAGCATGCACCGTTCCATTATTGAACTTATATGTTTCATCGCATAATTCTTCAATATCTATTTTATTATGGGAAGTGATGATGATCAGCTTGCCTTTTGCTTTTTCTTTCTTTAAGATTTCATAAATCATATTTACGCCATCTTCATCTAGTCCACTTGTGATTTCATCTAATATCAAGATATCATTATCTTCCATGATTGCCTGCGCGATACCTAATCGCTGCCTCATTCCCAAGGAATATTTTCCTACTTTTTTATTTTCCTGGGTAAATAGTCCTACTGTTTTGATTGCCTGCATGATTTCTTCTGTGTGAATTTCATTCCTGATCTTCGCTAACATTTCTAAATTTTCTAAACCTGTTAATTCATTGAAAAAATCCGGTTTCTCTAATACGATACCGATTTTTGGCATCGTTTTCAATATTGTATATGGCTGTTCATCTAATGAAATCGTTCCTTCACTTGGCTTTACCAAATTGCTAATGATTCTAAGCAGCATGGTTTTTCCACATCCATTATATCCTACAAAACCATAGATATATCCTGACATCAACTCTACATTGACATTTTGAAATATCATCTGTCCCTTAATTGTTTTCCCTATATTTTCTAATTTTATTTTCATTGCTATTTCCTCCTAGTAATAATCCAAATGATTTAATGCATAACAATTACTACCCAGCATCATCATAAAAATCACAAATAATGATAGTATCATTTCTATGCTGTGCATCCTCATAAGTATGATATTTTCAAATATTCCTATGCTCAATGATCCAATCGTTAATCCTACTAAGCATATCAATGCGATGTTGAATATTTTTACCGTTTTCACGAATTGATATATCAGAAACAGAAGTAAAGAAATATCACTGATCCATAATACACTTTCTATGATACTGAATATGAATGAATATGGAATATTCTGTTTTAGATAAATGAAATCAACAAGATACTTAATCAATAAAACAAAAATCAATGGTATCATAGCTTTCAATGTATTTTTGATAAACCACGAACTCCTATTTGTTATTCTGATTGCATAAAACAAAAAGTGTGAGCGATAATTCTTGAATAATGTATATAGCATAATGCCAACAAGAAAAGAAATAAGCAAGATCCATAGTAACAATGGAAGGATGATTTCATTGATTGACATGAAAAACATTTTTGGAAATTCCAATAAACTATTCACTGGATATCCTAAGTAGCTGATATTGAGTAAAATAGAAAGTATGACGATTCCACCTGTTATCAAAAATATATTAGAAACTTTCTTTAACTTCTCTTTTTGCCAAGAAATGATAAATATAAAAATATTGATGAATAAAAATATTGGAATATACTTTATCAATTGGAAGGGAGCTTCCATAAATGCTAAATCAGAATATATAGGTGGTATAAACTGTAACAGCATGTTGAATATCAGACTCGACAAAATGGTATAAAAATAAATCCTGTTTTTCTTCAACATTTTTGGATAGGCAAAGTAATTAAACTGTGCAAATAATAAGAAGATAATGATACTAAGAATATATATGACAATATAGTATTCTATGAATGAAATATCCATTTGAAAGCAACATAATAGGATATCTGCATAAAACAAAGTAACAATAAGTAAAACAACCTTTACGCATTCTATAAAATAATTCTTTCTATACTCTATTTTATTATCATATCGTATAATGGTGAATGTATTATCATAGTATTTATTCACCTTATAGAAGAAGAAACTTATTGGTATTGGTAGAAGAACAAATTGCATATTTGCAAAATAATAAGTTATTGTGCCTGTACCAGTGGCTCCTCCCAAAGCCAAAGGAATGGAAGCAACTATAATGAGTAATGAAAAAAATAATATATCAAAATACACATGGTTATAAATAAACTTATTCTTCTCCAAAAGGATCCCTCCTTAAATAGATTAAATATATGATTCCATTACATATAATAAAGAATAAAAACCATACAATATATATTATCATTGGTATATCAAAATTGGTAAATGGCTGTGAAATTCGTTGTATGCTATAATAGCCAAATGGAGTAGGCAAAAAGCTTATAAGCAGTAATGAAATAACTGAAAAAAAGAATACTGCAATATAAGGAATTACTTTATTATTTACCAATAAACTTATTGAAAAAGCACTTATTGCATATAATCCGCCAAACATACTAATTATAAGATTAAACATAATAATATAAACATAAGGATGCTGCACATACAACTCATAAAATGCATAATTCCTAGCCATACTAGCAATTGAATGTTCTGGTATAGAATAAGCTAATATATTAAGTACATTATCATTAAAATCTAATGTTACTATTTCTGCGATATAGGCAATCATCAATGGAATAAATAAAATTAAGAAACCAGATAAAAAACTTATTATGTATTTAGATATAAAAAATTTATATCTTTGTATTCTTGTAAATATGATATCTGTCATTTTTACTTCATTAATCCAAGTATCTGAAAAGGGTAATACTACTAATAAAGGTATGATGTAAAAAAAAGCTGTCAAAATTGATTGTTTCGCTGGATCAAATACTATAGTAAAAAAGTGTTGATATGATTTTCCACATTTATATGCATTATTTATGTCATGTAAACAGATATATGAAATTAGCAAAGTTAATATGATTAACGTTGCCATAAAAATTTTCTTATGATATAAAATATATAAATCTTTTTTTAAGACATTTAACATTATAACACCTTTCTTTCTATTCTTTTAATTATATATAGTAAAGTAAGCAACCTTTTTGATTGCTTACTTTACTGTTAATTTATATCAACATAACCATTACAAGAATAACTTGCCATATTTAGACGATAATCTTGATAATGGATTAATAATTCAGTTCCTTTACCTGCGTATCTAGTATAATCTGCAGATTTTTCAGATTCCCCTTCTGTTGGAAATAGTGTAGGTGCGATAGAATAATTACCAGTAGAATCTGATAAATATATTTTCATGGTATTAATCTTTCCATCTTCATAAAACCGTGTTTTATACGATTGTGTATTTGTAGATTTTGCAGCACGTTTTTTCCCCAAAGTTTGCAAAGCTGGTATTTCAGTTATACTAACTCTAGTAGCCCCAACACTTGTTAACGTACATAAACATCCTACAGCTAATACTGGTAATACATACTTCATTTTTTTGATTCTTTCCATTTTGTTTTCCTACCTTTCTTTTAATTTTTCTTTTAAAGCATTTGGTTCTTTTAATTGATAAATTCCATGTTGAGAGACTTTCATTGCAGATTTAATTGCTTTTTTATAAGATTGTTTCGCAATTTTCTCCATTAATTTTTTCTTCATAATTTCTCACCAACTTTCCTTTTATCAATAGTATTGCATTTATTAAGATACAATACCAAATCGTAAGAGACATATTTTTATTTATAAATGAAATCAAATAAAAACACACCAATGTAATTACAATAAGTCCCTTTGCTTCTTTACTAAATCTCTTTTTCATTGTTTCACTTAATAACTTATTTGCATGATCAACTGGTGCTAGCTTCCAAATGATTGCTGTACATACAATACTACTAATTATTTGAATATACTGTGGTACCATGATAATCAGTAATAATTCAAATAATATGTAAATCGTTATATATGTTAAGTTACAAGTTAAAAAGCTTTTACAATGAAACCCTCCAAAGGTTTCTCTCATTTTAGAAAAAAGTAAAATGTAACCTATTGTATAAAGGGTATGTCTAGTAAATAGAGAAATCACGATAATACTGCTAAAACTAATACTTTCAGAGATATATAAAGCAATACCATGACGATATATTTCTATATCATCTTCAATGATGTTTCTATCGTATAAGTAGTTAACAATCATATCCGCAAGTTTCAGTATCACTAGCATTCCCCTTCCTACAATTACATTTTAAACGAAGCAAAATTAAAATCAATACTTTGAGTCTAATCTGTTAAATACGAGTCTAATCTGTTAAAACGCTTTCAAAATTGCTAAACTTTCAAAAAAAGTTTCCTTCATAGTAAACGTCAATTCACCATGGTAATTATTTAAAATACTCTTTACACTTTCAAGTCCATAACCATGATTCTCTTTATTTATTTTTGTTGTTTCTAAATTCTTATTACTTTCCAACACATTATCTCGTGTTGTATTTTCTATACGCAAACATAAGAATTCACTTTTCATTGTTGCTTTTATTCTAATGATAGGATTATTAGAATCAGAATTTTCAATGGCATTCTCTATTAGATTAGAAAGAACACTATATAAATCAACATCCTTAATATTAAGCTTTTTTGGTATTTGTATATCAGCTTCAAACTTTATATTATTTTCTTTTGCTTTCGATGACATACGCTTTAAGACCATATTAAAAATATCATTATTACTATAACACCAGTTAACTTGTTCATATGCTAAATGATCTTTTTCCTCAATATACAACTTTAATTTATCATAATCTTCTTTTTCTATTAATTCATGCATATATCCATAAATATGCTTCATATCATGCTTTAAAATTTTTAATTTTTGATAAAATTCTTCATCTTTTTGATAGCTTTCCTTATTATTTTTAAATTTTTCTATTTGTATTGCAGAATATAATCTATGTTCACTTTCTTTTTGAACATTTTGAAACAACAGTATAATGGAAATCATGCCAATAAAAAGATTTAGAAAAAGTATAATTGCATCGTTTTGATTTAAAACTCCAGTAAATAAAATAGTGAATGTCCTAATAGTGATCATACATGTGCTAAATGTAGTCAGGATAATTGGCCACCATGATTTATCTATATTACAGAATAATCTTAGTTTTCTTTTCTTTTTCAAAACAAGGACTAATAAAGATATGAATAAGAATAAACCCTTTGAGATAATCACAATATTTAAATAATAGCCATTATTCAATAAATAGCTAATACTTTCTTGATATATCAGAGAAAAAGATAAGGAAGTAAATGAATTGCATATGTCTAATAAAAAAATAGGAAAAAAAGATATAGTTAATTTGTAAACGATTGAATCACTGCTATAATAGAATGCAAATAAAATGATTGTAAGGTTTGTTAAAAAAACTAGCAAACTTCCATAATTATCTAAATAATTGAAAATTGTTGTCAATATAGTGATAAACACTCCTAATAAAATAATACAAAAAATAGAACGATTATCTTTTTTCGTCATTAAAGCATAGCATAGGAATGCTAATAAAAAGCTTTCCAAAATATTAATTACAATATCAAATGAACTCATAAAATCACCTAATTCTAAATTCTCTATAAGCGCTCATTAATGATTTTCTTCTATTTCTACTAACTTCTAAAGCGATATCATTCTTCAATATGATGGTATCATCCATGGAATAACGAATTACATGATAAAAATTAATAATCATAGATTTATTAATCTGATGAAAACCATAAATATATTGATTAAGTACTATCTGAAGCGATAAACCTCTAATTTTCTTTTCTGAATTATCTGTAAAATGAATAATTACACCATTTTTTTCTCGTTCAATATACAAAATATCATAGCTATAAAAATAAAAGCTTTTGTTTTCGTAATTATAAAACAATTTTCCATTTCTTCTATTGAAATCTATAATTAATTCTTTTAGACAAATAGTCATTTCTACATCTAGTTTATCTTTGCGTACAAATCTAAATGGGTGTACATTAAAGCTTTCATGTTCATATTCTTGATACCATGAAACAAAAACAATTGGTCCTTCGTAATCATGTTCACGAAGTTTTTTTGCGATCAATAATCCATTTTCATCTGGAATATCAATATCTAAAATAACTGCATCAGCTTCTTCCTCTGATGCATAAAACTCTGCAGCTGATAAAAAATATAGTGGTGTAATCTCATGAAACTTCTCTACAATATTCTTTATAAGCTCCATATCCTCTTTTGTATCCTCAATAAATATAATTTTCATAATGTATAAGCTCCCCTTTCAACATTACTATCTTATAGATATTCTACTATTTTAAAATAAGGAAAGCAACTTTTATCTTTTGTAAGGTATATTATTTTTTTATTGATTATCCTAATTTCTTAACACACTTTCTGGTGATAGATGTTTTAGATAAGCGCTGCTGTAGAACTTCGTTAAGATCACGCTCATAATGAATGTTATACATAAAAATCCTATATATAAAACAAAGCCTGGAAATGGTAAACTTATACCGATGAGATTGCTGATACAAACGATTAATAAAACACCAATGGATGATGTTATACAAGCAATCAGATATTTGAATAAACTTTCAAGAGATAATAACTTATCTAATCCTTTATGGTTCATTCCATTGATGATCAATAATGCCATTTCATTATTTCTTTTATATAGATAATTTGTCTGGAATGCGCCAAACATTACCACGAATATAAATAAGATGCTTGCTATGGAAAATAGCTTTACGATTGTGATATTTCGCATGATTTCAGATATTGTTTCCGTATCGCAGAAATCTGTATTATAGTACACTTCTTTAATTTTTAAATCTTTTTTGATAGATACTAAATCTTTATAATCCTTTGTTAACAAGGTCATTCCAGCATATGTTTTAGAAGCAGCATGTTCTTGATAGAGTTTTTCTATCATGGATTGTTCCATATAAATATAATTTCTTCCCTGAATATATGGTGCCTTCACATTTTCTTTTAGTACTCCTTTGATTGGAATATCTACAGTTATTGGATGAGGTATTGGTTCATTATCTTTATATTCATATAACATGATTTCTCCTGTTAATGTTTTCTCATTCCCTGCTTCTTTTAAGGTATCATATGCCTCTTGGCTAACGTAAACACCCTTATCATGATATGTTATTTTTACTTTATCATCAAAATGGTTCTGTGGAAAGTAAGGCAATATATCAATCCATTCATTTCCACAGATCATCCCTGCTTTGATATAAGGGAATGCCTCATAATCTTCATCAAGTGATGATACATCCGATATCGTTTTATCGCTTAATTGTTTCATCACACGATCTGTGTATAAAGAAGCTCTGTTTTCCACAACCAATAACTGGTTTTCATAAAGCTGTTCAAAGTTATGCTTACTGTTATTCTCATAATAATTAAACATGACAAATGTTTGTAAGAACATAAAAAATGTCAAACACATTACGATTAGAATAGAAACATTCAACAATTTATACTTCTGAAAGAAGTAGTAGATATAATCTTTATAAAAAGCAAACGTCAATTTCTTTTCTTTCGTTTTGATTACCAGTGTTTCAACACGAGCTACATCCTTTTTACATATGATTTCTTGATTTTTAATCTCATATATTTTATCCACATAGGTTGCTGCATATTGGCTATGGCTCGCAAGAATGATACATTTATGTTCATGATGTGCTAATTCTTTAAGTATTTCAAAAATATGAATCTCATTTTCTTTATCCAATGCACTGGTGATTTCATCAAGAATCAAAACATCTGGTTGTTTACATAAAGCACATGCGATTGCAACACGTTGTCGTTCTCCTCCTGATAAAGTTTGAATGGATTGATGTAAATCAATGGATAGATGTACTTTTGATAAGAATGCTTTATAATCTTCTTCTTGATAATCATATCCAGCAATAGATGCATAAAGTTTCATATTTCCCATGACATCATAATGTTCAAATAAAGTACTATCTTGTAATACATATCCAAAATTCAGTTTCCGTAAAGTTTCTTTTTCACTGCTTGTTGTGATTTGTTTACCATTGATATAATAGGCAAAGTTTTCATCTTTTGAAATTAGACCGATTCGATATAACAATGATGTTTTACCAGTACCGCTTGGTCCTTGAATAAGGGTTACACTTTTATCAGGAAAGCTTAGATCACAAGACTTTATCAATGGTTTTTGATAAGTGATGGATATGTTCTTTAATTCAATCATGATGTGCTCCCCTTTCTATCAATATTGGTATAATGAATTCCACAATACTTGCGATGAATATAATTATGAAAATCATCTGTATATGAAAACTGGTTGGCAAATAATTCATAAAGCGGTTGACAAAGAAAATTGCAGCTGTGAAAGTGCTACAGGTAACTGCCAGTTTTATTGTACTTTTTTGATAATATCTTCGTTTTATTCGTATAACTTCTTTATCTGTGTATCCCAGATTTTTCAAATAGGAGTTCACATGGATCATTTGATTACGTTCATTTAATTTCATTAAAGTTATCATCAAAATAATCATTAAGCCTGCGATCAAAGAAGTCCATTGTAACATCCTTTGTAAACTTTTTGTACCTTCAGAAATCGCATAATAATTTGCATAGGAATTACTGGCACTTAACCCCATTTCATTTAATTGCTTTAAAACTTCTGACATATGTATAGGACTATCCACTTCCACAGTATATGCTGTTGGTTTCCATGGCTGATAGTTGATTTTATAAATTTCTGAATACTCTTTTTCAGCATTTTCTGGCAAAGTATCATAAAATAAATCAATCTTATCTTTACTTGGATCATCCGTATTAAGAAAAGCTTCATATACTATTTTTGAATTGGTTTCTTTATACTCATTGATCAGGTTTTCCATAGTACTGCGTTTTATGTAAATCATATTTCCATACATCGTACTAGTTTCCATATCATTTCCCTTTAATATTCCCGCAATTGGTAGTTCTACTTCTACTGGTATACAGGACACTTGCGTGAGTGGAATTTCACGTTGATCTATTTCTATACTTGATGTATCTTTCTGATAATATACTGGAACGTATACTTGTATTTGTATTTTTACATCTTTAAATTCTTCTTTACTCATTTTAAAAGTGGATACCATATCATTAGATAAATATACACCATCCTGATGAAAATCCAGATCTATATCATTAGCATAATCTTTTCCATCAAGATATGTTGAAATATGCATTTCATAGATTTCCTGTTTAGAACGTAAAAAATCTTTTTTATTTTGATCCTTATCGATAATGCTAGCTTTCAATTCCCCATGTTCTTCTTCTAAGCTCTTATAATGGTAAGGTAAATATAAAGAAAAGATATTTCCTAACACACAATCATATCGCCATTCTACTGAATCTACATGTGGAATTTGTTTTATATCATTGATTTGTGAATCACTAAGTGGCACCTGTCCTAAACCAGATCCATCATAGCTGTGTGATTGTGCACCATCATCTGGCTTATAGACAATCATTGTGGATGATATGTCTTTCATAGAGGAACTATTGATTTCTGTAGCATAACCACTAAATTGTGTTGAAAGTGTTAAGAACACAATACAAATAATACTCACGCCTTTTATAATTTTTGCATACTTTGTATCATGATGATGGATATAGTTTAGATATTTCTGAACCAGATGAATATTTTTTTGTTTATGTTGATGTTCCTGTAGCTTTTCCTCATGATGATTTGCATATTCCAATATAAGCTTTTTATGTTCAATTTTATATCTAGTGTCTGCTTTTTTTATAATGTTTTCATCGTGAGTAGATATTATGATAATCTTCCCAAAATCTTTTAATTCATTCAAAAAACGATAAATCATCTCAGCATTCTCTAAATCTAAAGAAGCAGTAGGTTCATCTAATATAATGATATCTGTATCTTTCAACACAGCAAGTAATAATGCGACTCTTTTCTTTTCTCCTCCTGATAATTGTGCGGGATAATGTTGTTTTAATTGTTCTATTCCTAACAATGTCTGATATTTTTCAAAGTTATTCTTAGAAGAAAATAATGTTTGATACATTTCGATATGTTCTTTAATTGTTAAATCTTCTAATAAGTCAGGTTCCTGAGCAACATATGCAATATGATGAAAAATAAAATCACGTTTTTCATCATCAGAAAGACTTAATATATCTATATCCTGATAGATATATGATTTTGTAAATACTTGATGAAGTGTTAACTCCTGTAATAATGTTGTTTTACCACTGCCACTTTCTCCACATAAAATCGTAAGTTCTCCTGGATATATTTCCATATTATGAGAAGCTAAAATGAAATGATTATTAAACTTGATATCTTGAAAGCTAAATTTTAGCACATTCATCCCCCCCATTATTATGTATGATTAATTTTCATTTTATCATTTTTAATAAATAATTCAAGACGTTTTCTATAGAATATGCATTCTTAAGATAAAGTTAATGTTTAACGAAAAAAAGCTGTATGCATAATCACATACAGCTTAACCTCTTGCTTTCACAAACATTTCCACAATTTTTTCTGCATCTTTTGGACAATTAGTCTTGCCGATTCTTTCTCCTCGATCTTCACGATAGAAATCACTTCCGGCACTTACAAACAGTTTACGATCCATAGCAATCTTTAATAATTTTGCGATATCATCTTTTGTATGACTTGGATGGAATACTTCTAATCCATCAATATCCATATGCAATACCTGTTCCATTAAACCAGGATCATTTTCCATCAATTTCCCTGGATGAGCAATGATCGCAATCCCATTCGTTAAGTGGATTACATCCAACACATCCTGGATTTCTGGATATTTCACAGGTACATAACATAGTTTTCCATATGCAAAGAAATCTTTCGCCATTTCATGATAAGGATTCATTGCTTTACTTCCACTCAGATATGGCTGAAGCAGTGGTGAGTCTTTATATTCAGCACGATTTAATACATATTCTGCAATCATTTCTCCAGGTATTCTTTGGAAACGATTGTTTGCCAACAGTTTTTCTACTGGCACTTTCAGTCCGATAATATTTTCAAACTTGCGAACTCGTTCAATACTTGCCTGCTTTTCATTGATTAATGCATCATTTTCAATCTGGTGATATAATTCATGTGGATAATCCACAAAATAACCTAATACACGAATGCGTTTACCATATAATTCTGCGTTGATCTCAATACCTGGAACATAATTGATATGATATAAGGCACTCATACGTTGTGCAATGGCAATTGATTTTGCGCTGTCTAAATCTGTAATAGATATCGTCTTTAAGCCTTTTTCTTTAGCAATCTGGAAAATTTCCTCTACATTATTAGAACCATTGGCGCTAAAGTTAGAATGAATATGCAAATCGATTGTAGTTTCTGGTTCTTTCATGATTTTTACAGGTTGTTGAGGTTTTGGTTTGACTGTTTGTTTTACAGGCTCGCTTTGTGGAACAATCGCTGATGGATCATACGTCACAACCTTTGTACCCATGATAAAGTCAATAATACTGCGATGTTTTGGTTCAAAGAATACCACAAGACCATTGATGAACCAATATGCGACAACACCTAACATATTGGTGAAGTATAATAATATAAGGAAAGGAATATCAAATCCAATCAATTCACGCATCAACAATCTACGCTGCATGGCGACTTTGCCTGTTTTTGTGATAACACGTAAGCCAAAGATTTTCTTTCCATAGCTTTGCCCTTTGGTTTGTGTATAAATAAAGTTATTAAACAGTAAAATAGATATGAGCAGCAATACGCCTATGATAATGGAAATTATTTTAATTCCTGCAATACTAACGATACTGCCAAATATTGCAAGAAACAAAATATTCCATATAGAAATCGGCAGCAGCATGACACAGACATCTGTAAGAAATGCAAACAGACGATTAGACATATCTGATTTTTCAAATGCACGATATCCTTTCACTAAAATTTTATCTTCACTTATTGTTTTTGATGATTTCTTTCTTTGCTTATTTTTCATCGTTTCACCCATCCACTTTCTTTTCATATTTCAATAAACCGATATGTACCAGCAGCATATCCATAAAGGATGCCAACAAAAATGATACACCTAATATATATAATGTTTTAATATCAATTGTTTTGCCTTTCAGAAATAAAAGGCTTGTGGAAACTGCAATACCTACTGCCACGAATGGTTCCAGCATGCGCAGCTTTGTGCTTTGCATCGTCATTTGATATTCGCATCCGCAGTTGGGACATTTCAAGTGTGCATTCCCGAAGAAGAGTTTCAATCGAATTGCTGTTTTGCAATGTGGACATGTATATATTTTCATCATTTTCACAACCTTACCACCATATTATACAACATTTTGTGTATTTGTATATGCCTTAAGATTTCCATATGGAAAACGTTAAGGAAAAAGTAAGAATCTTACGCGTAATTCCTGTTAAAATTATACATACAACCCATGTCAGAAAGGAGGACCTTTATGAGCAAAACTTGTTCATCCATCGCCATAAGAATTTGCGCATTGATTGCCGTTTTATCTTGTGCTTTTAGTTTATATGCTGGAATCGATCCTAATTATTCATTAAATATCAAAGGTCGGCTGTTATGTGCTGTCGCCTTTGTCATTCCTCTAGGAATTGCCAGTATTTTGATTGCTCATCGAAGCCATGATGAAAATCAGCGACAAAAAATATATCATATCTTCTGGGTCATCCTATTTCTATATTACATTTTACAGCTTGGATATATGTTATTTTTCGCTAGTGAATTTGCAAGACAGAATCATAATATCTTTGATGGCAATTATATTTATAATCTGATGCTGCAATGGGAATACAGTACTAATCTGATTCCATTTAAAACCATTAATTTGATGTTAAATGCCTATCAGATTGAATTAAGCTATGTTGCTAATGTAAATCTATTAGGAAACCTGGCAGCCTTTATGCCATTTGCATTCTTTTTGCCAAAATTGTTTCCATCCATGCAGAAACCTAAAAAGTTTTTGATCAGTATGGCACTCATCATTATTTCTGTTGAAGTGCTTCAGTTATTTACTTTATCAGGAACACTGGATATCGATGATTTTATATTAAATATGACAGGTGCTTCTTGTTTCTATTTTGTGTTAAAGATTCCTGTTTGTAAAAGAATGATGAAACCTTATAAGATTCAACATATTATCGGATAAAAAAATCCCACAGAGCGATTATACCCTATGGGATTTTTTTTCATATTTACGCATTTCATTCGTTAAATAATATCCAATGTAAATAGGTTCTGTTTCATACAAGCTTTGAATCTTTGCTTCATCATCTTTCCAATCATCAAAGCTATCATGCTCTTCTTTGGATATTGGATAGAAATACGTATCCATACCTGCTGCCTTCTGTTCTGTAATCACATAAGTATGATCTAATACGCCTACACCCATGCGCTTATGATGTTTTGTTTCTTTATAATCACTCCACTGCATCTTGTATGCCTCCTGTCTTTTTATTACTTTTATTATAGAACGTTATTTTGAAAATGCAATAGAAATTCTAATCATGATTTATTTTGTATACAGCAGTATGAAATTTTTCATCATATACATTATTTTTATCAGCTATTAACTGAAAAAGATAATTATATTTTTCATTATAATATGTTACTGTACCAAGTGTATCCTCTGTATCTATCAATACTTTAATCTCATGATTTTTAATGTTAAATGCATATAATTTATTCCAATCTCTTAATAATACGATATCCTTATCTTCAATATATATGGCTGTTAATAAACTATCAGATATCATGCTTGTATCAAAGTTATATAAAACCTCATTTAATTCTTTATTAATCAATTGAAGATGCATTTTATTTAAACAGATATATAGTTTTTCTTTATGAGAATATTCTAAAAAATCAGTATAACGAGATATTAAATCATTATCAAAAGCAAAGAAATTTTCTTCATCAAACTTATAAGTAAGAAGTTTAGTTTTTAAATCATGTTTATCTCTTCCATCTGAGAAAATACAGTGAAATTGTTTACTTTCAATACCAAAAATTAAAAATGGTAAAAAATCTTTTTCAGGAATATTTATTTTACATACTGTTGAACTTTTCTTAAAACAATAAATGTATGGAGTAAAAGCTAAATATAAAAAGATGATATCATCTATTCTAGTTTTCTTTATTATGGCAGTACCACCTTTAAACTTTAATGGTGCTTTTTCAATAAGATAATCGTTATTATCTAAATAGAAAAATTGATCTTTTGTATTTATCAAAAGTGTTTTATCCCATAATTGTAATGCATTAGATAAGTTACGAAAAGGTATTGTTTGAATGATTTCAAATTTAGGATTCAAAATCATAAGTTTTTTATTATCCGCAAATAAAAAACGTTCAGAATCAAGTTCACAATGAAAAATCATTTGATTTATTTTTTTGACTAGCTTCATTCATACCACTCCTATGGATAGACATTTATATTATATCTCAATTTATAAGCTTAAAAAACCGCTATTTATTCAATAACGGTTAATTGGTGGATTCACACCAGTTCACATTGCATTTTAAGATTTGATTTGGTGCTTCCTCATGTTTGCCTTCTAAAGAATCAATCAATATCTTTGCGGCCTGATGTCCCTCATCATATGCTGGCTGGACAATGGTGGTAACGGTTGGTGATGAAAAATTACTCCATTCTGTATTATCAAAACCTATTAATCCTATGGTATGAGGCATAAGATTACGGTAATTTTTCAAAGCGACATATACCCTTGGCAATAAGAAACAGTTTACCACAAAAATCAAGGTACGGGTACCAAATTTCAATTCTTTATTTAACATTTCTGTCAACGCTTCACTTTCTACATCTCCATCAACAACATGGGTAATGCATTGTTTCCCTTTTAACTGTAATGCATCAATAAATCCTGTCGCTCTCTCTTTTCTAGTACTTAGTACACTTGGATCTGCAGTAATCATGATATATTCATCATATCCTTTTTCCATTAGCATTTCACTTGCTTCCAGAACGGCTTCATAATTATTGGTTTTTACCCATTTTTCACGATCCATGGAAACCTGTGAATCAATAAAAACAACTTCTTTTCCTTCGTTTTTTATTTTATCCACAAGCTGATCAAATTTACTGGATGGCTGAACAATAAAGCCATCTACTCCCATTGCCAGCATACGGTTAACATAATCTTCCTCGTTCTCCAAAATATAGTTGCTATTTCCTACAATTAATTGATATCGCTTTTCTCTGGCAATATCATCAATACCCTTAACAATCTGATTCGCAAAACTATTGGTGATATCCCCAATGATAACTCCAATCAGTTTTGTTTCCTTTGCGTTTAACAAACGCGCTGCCACACTTGGCCGGTAATTGGTTTCCTCGATTACCTTTGCGATTCTCTGTCTTGTTTCTTCTGACATTTTATCAGTTCTTCCGTTCAGATAAAATGATACTGTCGTCTTTGATGTTTGCGCTCTACATGCAATTTCCTTAATTGTTATTTTTTCACTCATACCGTATCTAACCTCTTTATCTCCTTAATTGTAACATAGCACTCTTATTTTTAGCAAACCTGTTTACTTATTTTGAAAAAAAGATAGATCAAATTGGTAATAATCCTGAATAACTTCATCTACACCAGGCATATTTTTATATTCTTCTATTTTATCTGCGGTTGTGATTGCGACAATCTTTTCCACATGACATGCATGTGCAAATGCAATACCGGATAAAGAATCTTCCACAATCATACAGTTTGATAATGGAACACCGATACGCTTCGCTCCATCTTCAAACATACTGATTTTATTGCTGTGTGTACCATCGTCATAAATGATGTTATTCACATCAAACCACTTATCAAGATGAAAAGAAGACACAAAGAAATCTACATTTTCCTTAATGGATGCAGTACAGATTGTCATCGGCACCTGCATCATTTTTAATTGATCCAATACTTCTGTTAGTCCTGGTGCTAAATGAAAACTTTCTGGCTGTTGAAGGCATATTTCTCGATATAACGCTTCTTTATCCTTAGAAAGCTTTTCACTTTCTTCATCACTCATTTCTCCCATTAATACTTTTATAATCTGTGCATTGGTTTGTCCATGCATATGATCCATTTCATCATCACTGATTGGTTTTCCACGATACTTTTCTGAAAACACATCCCATGCAATTTTATGTTTTGGGCTATCAAAAAACATTGTCCCATTAAAATCAAATAATAATCCTTTTTCCATAATACATCCCACTTTCTTTTTCTCCTTAATTATAACAGGTTTTACTTATGCTAAACAGTGGTTTATGCACGTAGTCGTATAAGTTTTTTATGATTCCCATGTTGATGTATGACAACACATTTCGCATGAAATGGCATATTCTCACAATAACAGATTTTCTTTCCTTTAAATATTTCTTTATGAAAGATTGCGACAGTATAAGACTCATCATCACTCATCGTAAAGCGATAAGCACATGCAATATCTTTTGACATTGGCGTATCCTGATTTTGATAGATATCTACTGGTGTTACTTGAATATCTGTAGCACATAGTATGGTGATATTTTGATATTGATTTGTGAAGGTATCTTTTAATGTAATGACATCATGTGGCAATAATTCATTATAGCGCAGAGAGCATGGCTTAGTTTCTATTTCTTTTTCGCCTTTGGTATACATATACAGCTTTGTTTCTCCTTGCAGTATGATACGATTCTCTTGTATTTCTGCTTTCATATTTGGATCTATATGAAAATAACTTTCTATCTGATGTTGCCCATCTTCTTTTACCTCATCTACAATTATCCAAATCGAAGGATCAATCACAATAAGCTTTCTTGTCCATATCTGTAAAGGATCATGACTGAATAAATTTCCCTCCAAATAATGCATGTGATCAACATGACGTACATAGTTTTTTCCAGGAATGCCAAAATCTTGATAACCCCAGCTATCGGATGGAATACAAGATGGTTTGTTATCTACAATCACACTGTTATGGGAAGGCATGGATTTCAATATTACCCGTAATGGATGATCTTCACGATATGTATATCTGCCCGGATCAATCAAAACCGGCACACCCTGATGATAAATAGATACATGTAAATTATCGCTATGTCCATGTCCACTTCCCAGTGAACCATTGGTAAACATCGTAAAACTTGCTTGCGTTGACCAATCACTGCGAATTGTATACATGCCACTGTCTTCTCCATCAAAAATCCGTTTTACTGGCTCAATGACTGGCAGCTTCTGATATTGGATGGCCTCTGTTACCCCAAAGGTATATAAGCTTTCTAAATCATATTGTGGATACCCGCCATATTTCCATACACCATTTTGATATAAAGAGGCTGCTCTTGTCATGACATCTTTTATGCATGCACGATCACTATCGCCAAATGTTTCAATATGGAAATCAAAAGTTGCCTGATACAATAATGCATCTGCCAGCTTTTCTACTTGATGTTTCAAAACAGGCAATTCTTCATTATGATAGAAACGATCATAAAACAACGCCTTCATTCCATAGTTCAATACTTCAACATGATACATGGTAGATTGTTCCCATTGCATACCATCATCATAAACCTGAATACCAAACTGTGTTTCAATTTCCGCACGTGCCCACTTGTATATCTCATTCTCACAATAGTTCGAAAGATAAAGTGGCATTGTAGAAATAATGGCACATGTCTGAATACTTCCCCAGTTGCTAAGGGTATACTTAGTTAGGTAGTGATCTTTTAAATATTGAATTTGCTGGTCGATATGAGAGAGGATTTTTTCCAGCTCTATATCGCTTAATATACCCGCCCTATATATATAAGGAAGAGTTTCCATGAAATTCATGATGCGAATGCCCGTATCTAAGGTTCTTGTACTGCAAGATGGCTCCATTTTTTGATGTGCATCTATCCAGTCAAACATTAATGCTTTCCCTTTTTCAATATATTTTTTATCATCTTTAAGATATCCTGCCAGCATCAAATAGTTTAAATAATCCATCCGATTTAACATGAAGCACCATTCTTCATCATCATTTCGTTGTACATTCCAATCCATTTTTTCAAAAGAATATGGTATTTTACAACGCTCCATATCCCATGGTTTATCAAATGTGAAGACTTGTTGAAGCAATTCATCAGCTTGTTTTATGATCAATTCCTCGTCTTGTTTTGTGATATAATCTTTGATATGTGAAATTTGTTTATACGCAATCAAAGCTTCTAATTGTTTTTTACAATACTTGATATCCATTTTCGTGAATCCTTTCTTATGCGTGAAAACTACTTACAAGAAGTAGTCTTCATCTATTTATGATTTTCTTTTCTTTTTTGATATACGATATATTTCTACCATTGCGCCAAATGATACCATCGCAATTCCTGCTGGAAATATGGGATTGGTATGATCCCCGGTATCTACATCATTGGTTTTCGCTGTTTCTTTCTTTACCGTATTTTCTTTGTGATCTGATGTATCAGACCCAGGTTTATTTTGATGTTCTTTTTCTGTATTTTCATCTTTTTGATCATCCTGTGGTTTTGCTTTTTGTTTTAATGTGAAGTTGATTGATTTACCATAAGATTGATCTGTATTTACAGTGATGATTGTTTTGCCATCCTGATATTTGATTGTGACAGCATCTTGTTTTTGTGTTAATTCATAATCTTTATCAAGTGTCAAAGTGATGGCCTTTTGTTCAAATGTAGGATCAGATACAGCAAATAATGTTCCACCATCCGTTTCCTGTTCTAGGATAGAAGCAGCTGATTCACATTGAATTCCATTACTGTTTCCTTTCGTGAAAAAGTTATATCCGATCATATTTTGTGAAAGATCTTTGACAACATGTACACTTGCAGTATTGGCAAGAACCTGAATATCAGGATTTTGAGCAAATGTTTTCATCTCTTCTTGACTGGCATTTGGCATCATGACATAGCTGTATGTGTCTTGTTTTGGGTCTTTTCCATGTTCATAAGTCAAGGTGAAAAAGTTTTCACTAATTTCTTTATCTGGATTTGGCGTTCGGATATCTTTTAAATTGGCACTTCTTGTTTCATTTTTTACCTCAACTGCCTTATCTTCAGGAAAATAATATCCGATACTTGTGTGCTCTTCATTTGTCTGATAATGAATCCATGAAAGATGTTCATGGGAACCATTAGATAAAACTACAGCTTTTCCATCTTTGTCCATCGCAGAAACATTCGTTTTTTCATTTACATCAGACATACGATTATCAATGGTTGTGGTAACATCCTGATGTAATTCATCATGGATATCAGAACCTAAAACAACAATTTTATTACCAAACATAAACCATGACTTATTCGCATTCGCATTTTTATATGCAATAAAATCATCACCTAATATACCTTGTTGTTTTGCGACATAAGCATTATCATCCCCTAATTGCATTCCAGCAACAGTATTCCCATTTAATGTCACACTGCCTGAAAAATGATTGGTACCTACAGGGAAATATACATAATCATTTTGTTCCTCACTGCCAGCTGGATATCCTGGATAAAAGGCACTGCCATGAAACATTTCTGGAATAGTCAAACGATTTTCATTAGGAACGGTGGTACCAGGCATACGGTATGGATCTATCGCTGCCATATAATTTACACCAAATGATTTACTCTGATCACGACCAGCTAAATAAAGATAGAATGCACCATCTCCCTGAAACCATGGCTTTAAATTTTCTCCACTCATATATTCATATTTTGATATACGATTAGAACTTCTTGATAATGCGAACGCAAAACCATCCCCAACCTGAATGTTTTTATCCATAGCATTGAATGCATAAGAACCTTTTTTCAACTGGCTGACTGCCTGGATATTTTCATCATTCATAATATTTTGATAAGGCACTACAGCAGACAACGTCAAACCATTTGCGTTTAACTTTGTTGGCATAGACTGTACCATATATTTTATCTGACTTTCCATCTTTGCTTTTTCTTGATTTGGTAAAAATTGTGTAAGCAATACCATAGATTCGATGACGCCAGTCGCATCACTATAGCCACTTGCTGTTCTGGATACGGCACGCCCTTTTACAATCTCCATCATATATCCTTCATACATAACAGGCGCAAAACTGTTATAAACCCAGTTTTGTAATGTATCTAATTGATCACTTGGCTGCCAGGGTGTATCATTTAAAATGACTAAGGCCTGTACAGCCCTTTGAAGCAATAGTTTTCCATAAGAGCCAGTGTATGCGACACGATGATGCTGGATAAAAGATCCATCAGCATATACTCCATCAGTATTCCCATTTACAATATTGTAAGGATCAATGGTAGAAAAAACACTCATCATATCTTGTACAGCTTTTTCAATTCTTTTTTCATCATGGGTCACAGTACCCTGTAATATACGATTCATTGTGATATCCGCAAGATTTGTGCCTGTATGTTGAGGTGCGGTTAAATCAACATCTCCATTTTTTCCATTACGTAAATAATTATCAAAGCCTTTGACATAGTTTTTAATCAACTCTGGATTTCTATCATTTAAGGCTTTTTCCATAAAGACAAAAGTATCACTTAACTGTGTTGGCATGCCGATTTCCCAATTCCACCAGTTGCCAAACATCAAGCCATCTTTAGAATAATCATAATATTTAGAAAAAGCCTGATCATAAAATTTTTGAATGGCATCACAAATGATATCTTCACTTGTTTTATCATGGTAATACTTTGTGCCATAGGTACCATATGCAAGAGCCATTTTATAAATATTCTGCGTTGTTTTGTATAAATTATCTGAATTTTCTACTTCTGATGTCGCTTTAGAACTGATGTTTATTCCATCAAATATGAAATCATCTTCGCCTTTATAGGATGAAAAAGCGCTATCCGCTGCTTTTTCTATTGAACTGATTTTAGATGCCAAAACTGGTTGAGAATTACTTGTTTCATTTCCTGCAACATAGTTTTTAAAGCTATCTTTAATTTTATTCATATATGTTAATGTATCATTTTCACTTAATATCGCCTTCTGTGTTTCTTTTGCGGAAATCGGCACTATCATAATACCTGTCTGCAAAAACAAAGCACTGCTTAATGCACCTGTGATAATTTTTTTCATAAAACTTCTCCTTTCTGACAAAAAAAGGGGAACACGATATTCCCCTTATATTCTTTATTTCAAGATACCAAGTAAGCTAAATGCAATACCAATCACAACAGTAATCAATACCAGTACATACGTTGTTACACCTTTTTTCTTGATAAGATAATACATCAACAAGGTATATAAAACTGGTAGTAATGCAGGAGCTACTTTATCAAGCATTGCCTGAATATCTACAACAGACTGCGTTTTTCCTTCTACTGCTGCCTGATTGGAAGCAAATGTGATTGCTACACTCATTTTAACAAATGTTGCGGCTAAGCCTGCAATTACGGTAACACCAATCATGCTGGCAGCATCTGATATTACACCCATTTTTTCTGAAAGCTTATCAATCATGGTAGTACCAAGTTTTCTACCATAACCACCCATGACCAGTTTAATTGCCAGCAAGACAATATTTTCTGCTAACAGGAATAAAATTGGTGCAGCTGCAATATGATCCATTGCCATTGAGGCAAAGATTGTAGAGAATAATGGGGCGATACAGAACTGTGATAAGGAATCACCGATACCAGCAAGTGGACCCATCAAGGCCATTTTGATACCACGAATTTCCTCATATTCCATACCACTCTCTGCCATTGCTAAGTGAATAGATGTAATAAATGGCAAGAAGTTAGGGTTTGTGTTATAAAATTCACAGTTATTATTCAATTCTTCTGCGAACTTGTCTGCATCATTTCCATATAACTTTTTTAATGCAGGATACATGACAAGAGCATACCCTAAACCTTGATAGTTACTATAGTTAAAACCATTTTGTAAGAAAAATGCACGTAAGGTTGTGACGGTATAATCTCTTTTTGTTAATTTATTAGATCCAGTCATCGTGTTCTACCTCCTGTGTTGGGGCACCAGCAGGATTTGCTGCTGCTTTTTCTGTTTCATTATAGTGTTTTAATGCGAATACTGCACCAACAAGTGCGATACCAATAACTGGCAGTTTTAAGAATCCGGCTAAAATATATCCTAATAAAGCAAATGGGATAAATTCTTTTTTCAACATAACACTCATAATCATCGCAAAACCAATTGCTGGAAGCATACCACCGGCAACTGTTAAACCATCTAATAGCCACTTTGGTACAAGTGCAACCAGGTTGCTTAAGGTATCCATACTGAATGCACCTAAGAAGCCTAAGATAAATCCTACGATAGCAAACAGCCATACGGTCATATTTGCGCCTCTCTTAAATGCTTTGAAGTTATGTTTCTTTAATGAATTTGCAGCACCTTCTGGAGCTCCTGCACGTACGGTATAGATTGCTGTCTGTAAGAACTGAATTGCGACAGCAAATGGAAGCGATAAAGATAATGCACTTTCTGGAGTAACATCTCCTGGCATTGTAATTGCCATTAAAGTACCAATGATGCCCGGACCGATTGGATTTGGTGGAACTGTACCACCAGCACCAACGCCAAATCCCATAAATGCTAATTCCGCAATTGCTCCACACTCTAATGCGATTGGAATATTGCCTAAAATCACACCCACACCAAAGCTTAAAACGATAGCTCTGTTTGTATAAATTCCCCACAGCATACCTGCATAACAGAATGCTGTCCAAAGGCCAATCAATATGGCCTGAATAATTGTAATATCCATTTGGTTACCTCACCTTTCTTATAAATAATTTTTAATATCTACCTGTATACTTCCATCATTGCCACTTGGCGTGGTTTTGGTGTTAAATGTTACATTGTATTTTTCAATCATTGTACGTAAAGCATCTTTATCCTCTTTTCCAAGGAAAATAGAACGTGTTACTTTTTCTTTACCTTCGCTGTTATGGATATTACCGATATTGATTTCATGAATCGGTACGCCTCCTTCTACCAGACGAAGTGCATCTTTACAATCTTTCACAATAATAAAGATGGATTGTGCAGGATTTGCTTTATGTATAATGTCAATGACTTTCTGTACAGGATAAAAACGCATTGCGATTTCCTTTGGCACAACAGTTTTCATTAATGTTTGTGACATCGCATCATTTGCAGTTTCATCATTTGCGACAATTACCGTATTGGCACCAATGGATTTTACCCAAAGCTGTCCTTGTCCATGTACTAAACGTTCATCAATTCTTGTCATTAAAATATTTGGTGTACTCATAATCATTCCTCCTTACCAATATGGGTTCCATTCTTTTAACTGTCTTATTAAGGCTTCCATATAGAAGTAATCTCCCCAGATATTACCTTCATCCACACCTTTTCCACTGTGCCATGAATAAACACCATGATAAAGAATCGGATCACCCTGTTTATGTTGTTTACATGTATAATGTTTCATCAAAGAACGCAAGATATTAGCACTTGCTCCCTGGTATACTTTTTTATATGGATCTTCATCGGATAAGTTATGATCCATTTCCAACATACCACATACTGCAATGGCAGCAGCACTGGAATCTCTAGATTGATCAGGATCATCCGTAAATATCAGATCCCAATAACATACGTTATCTTCTGGCAAACGATTTAAGAAATAATTCGTCATCCCTTTATATATATCGCAATATTCCAACTGTTTTGTATAACGGATATTTAAAGGAATACCATAGATACCCCATGCCTGTCCTCTGGCCCAGGAGCTGTCATCACTATATCCCTGACGAGTTGCGCCATGATCAGGACCACCTGTTTCAGGATTCATATAGAAGGTATGATAAGCACTGGCATCATCACGAATCACATATTGACAGCTTGTTTCAAAGTGTCGTTGTGCAATTTTTGCGTATTTCTCATCACCAGTTGTTTCACTTGCCCAATACAATAATGGAATGTTTAACATACAGTCGATGATAAAACGATAATGTTCTTTACTGTCTAATGGACCCCATGCCTGTAAGAATCCACCTTTTTCCTGCCAGCGTTCCATCAGCTTGTCAGCTGCCAGTATACCAGCACGTTTTGCATGTTCATTGCCAGTTAATTTATAACCAGCCACACAGGATAAAGAATAAAGGAATCCTAAATCATGATGATCTAATTCAATTCGATTTTCTACACGATGTAGAAAGCTTTCCACATTACGGTCTGCAAGTATACGATATTTTTCCTCATGTGTATATTCATATGCCAGCCAAAGCATTCCTGTCCAGAATCCATCTGTCCATTCAATATTTTCTATGATTGGATACGTCTGTTGTTTTGTCGCAGAATAAGGAAATTTATCTTTGAAGTATTCCATGTTCAGATCAACCTGCAGGATACATTCCTTCATCGCTTTGTTTAATTCATCTTTCGTCATTGCTGGTGTATTGAGAAATTCATCGCGTTTTTTAATTTCTTCGATATTCACCTTTCTTACCATACGTTTGTTACCTCCTGATTCAAGTGAATCTGTTGTTTAAAGTAAACCGGTTTACTAGACGTTTACATTATAAGTGGAAAGTGCTTCCATGTCAATCTTTTTCTATAAAATTTTTTTATTTATTTTCTACCTTTTTCTATGCTTTCTTATATAATTATCACGTTATTGCCATGTTTTAGTTTATTGACGAAAACTATTGACAAAATCGGTTTACCAAATTATACTGTTAGTGAACTGGTTTACTATAGATAAAAGTAAACTGCGTACTAGACATACGTAAAAGAAAGCAGGGATTTCATGAATAAACATATGGAACGAATTTCACAGATTGGTATTGTGCCTGTCGTGAAAATCATGGCAAAAGAAGATGCGCTGCCTTTAGCTCAGGCATTATATAACGGAGGACTGGATGTTGCGGAAATCACTTTCCGCAGTGAACATGCCAAATACGCAATCCAAACCATTCATCAGGCATTACCCGATATGTTGGTCGGTGCAGGCACTGTATTAAGTGTTGAACAGGCACAGGAAGCGGTGGATGCTGGTGCAGCCTTTATCGTTTCTCCAGGCTTTAATGAAAAAGTTGTTGCCTGGTGTATTGATCACGATATCGATGTGTATCCAGGTGTATCCAGTGCAAGTGAAGTAGAATTAGCCATGTCTTATGGCCTAAAAGTTTTAAAATTCTTTCCTGCCCAGAGTAGTGGCGGTGCTAAGAAAATTAAAGATTTCAGCGGTCCTTATCAGGAATTAAGCTTTATGCCAACTGGCGGTATCAATATGAACAACATGCATGAGTATTTATCTTTACCTAATGTATCTGCGATTGGTGGAAGCTTCATGTTGCCAAATGATCTGGTAAACGCAAAAGACTGGGATGGTATTGAAGCATTATGTAAAGAAGCAGTAAAACATATGCTGGATTATCAACTGATTCATATTGGTATCAACAGTGAAAACGAAGAAGCATCTCTTGCGACTGCAAAACAGTTATGTGATCTGTTTCATTTCACATATTATAAAAAGCCGAAATCTAACTTTGCCGGCGTTGGTTTTGAAGTATTGCACAACAAAGGCAGAGGAGAAAACGGCCACATTGGTATTTATACCCCATATCCACAACGTGCCATGTATCAATTAGCAAAACAGGGTATCCACTTTGTTGAAGACAGCATCACAAGAAACAAGAAAACGCATTTGATTAACTTTGTTTATCTGGATATGGAGATTGCCGGATTTGGCATTCACCTAATCAATCCTGATGTAAAAATGGAGGTATAACATGAAAGTTATCACTTTTGGAGAAATCATGCTGCGATTAGCACCACATGGCTATTATCGTTTTTCACAAGCAAATGACTTTGAGGCAACCTTTGGTGGTGGAGAAGCCAATGTCGCAGTATCACTTGCTAATTATGGCTTGGATGCAGCTTTTATCACAAAACTGCCAACGCATGATATTGGACAGTGTGCTGTGAATGATTTAAGAAAATATGGTGTCGATACTTCTATGATTACTCGTGGTGGGGATCGTGTTGGTATCTATTATTTGGAGAAAGGTGCTAGTCAACGTGCATCACAGGTCATTTATGATCGTGCACATTCTGCCATCGCAGAAGCAATACCAGAAGATTTCAACTGGTCTGAAATATTTGAAGGTGCAGACTGGTTTCATTTTACTGGAATCACACCAGCATTAAGCGATACACTTTCCGCTATCACATTAGAGGCATGTAAAGCCGCAAAAGAAGAAGGCGTCATGATTTCCTGTGATTTAAACTTCCGTAAGAAATTATGGACAAGTGAAAAAGCAGGACAAGTCATGGATGAGCTGATGCAGTATGTGGATGTATGCATCGCCAATGAAGAAGATGCCGAAAAAGTATTTGGCATCAAGGCAAGTAATACGGATATCACAAGTGGTCAGTTAAATCATGAAGGATATATCGATGTCGCAAAACAGTTAATTCATCGTTTTGGATGTAAAGCTGTAGCCATTACCTTACGTGAAAGTATTTCTGCATCCGACAACAACTGGGCAGCGATGTTGTATACAAATGATGAAGCTTATTTCTCAAAGAAATACCCTGTACACATCGTTGATCGTGTTGGTGGTGGAGATTCCTTTGGCGCAGGTTTGATCTATGCGATGCTTATGAAGAAAAAGCCACAGGATACGATCGAATTTGCGGTAGCGGCAAGCTGTTTAAAACACAGTATTGAAGGAGATTATAATCGAGTCAGTGTAAAAGAAGTAGAAAATCTAGCCAATGGCGATGGCTCAGGCAGAGTACAGCGATAGGAGGAAAATCATGGAAGAATTCACAATGGATGCCTTTTCCTTAAAAGGCAAAGTAGCACTTATTACCGGTGCTGCTTATGGTATAGGTTTTGCGATTGCCACTGCTTATCACAAAGCAGGTGCAACCATCGTTTTCAACACCAGTCGACAGGCTTCTGTAGATAAAGCCATGCTTGCATATCAAGAAGCAGGAATTCCTGCTAAAGGTTATGTATGCGATGTTACAGATGAAAAAGCTGTACAAGCAATGGTAAAACAAATCGAAGAAGAAGTTGGTACAATTGATATTCTGGTAAATAATGCTGGAATCATCAAACGTATCCCTATGCTGGATATGAGTGCTGAAGATTTTAGAAGTGTTATAGATGTAGACTTAAATGCACCATTTATCGTATCAAAAGCCGTATTGCCTTCTATGATAAAAAAAGGTCATGGAAAAATCATCAATATCTGCAGTATGATGAGTGAACTAGGACGTGAAACCGTCAGTGCCTATGCGGCGGCCAAAGGCGGCTTAAAGATGTTGACAAAAAATATCTGTAGTGAATATGGTGAAGCCAATATCCAGTGCAATGCTATAGGTCCAGGTTACATCGCCACACCACAGACTGCGCCATTAAGAGAAAAACAACCCGATGGAAGCCGACATCCTTTTGATCAGTTTATTGTATCAAAAACACCAGCTGCTCGCTGGGGAACACCGGTTGACTTGATGGGATCTGCAGTATTTCTGGCAAGTGATGCCAGTAACTTTGTCAATGGACATATTTTATATGTAGATGGCGGTATCTTAGCCTATATCGGTAAACAACCACAATAAGGAGGAATGTGTAACATGAAAATTGCTTTAATCAATGAAAACTCACAAGCTGCGAAAAACGCACAAATCTATGAAGTATTAAAAGAAGAAGCAGAAAAAGCAGGTCATACTGTATTTAATTATGGTATGTACACTGCTGAAGATGAAGTACAATTAACATATGTGAAAAACGGTCTTTTAGCAAGTATCCTTTTAACAAGCGGTGCTGCAGACTTTGTTGTCACAGGATGTGGAACAGGACAGGGCGCAATGCTTGCCTGTAACTCTTTTCCAAATGTCATCTGTGGACGTATTGCTAATCCATTAGATGCGTATTTATTTGGACAGGTAAATGATGGCAACTGCATTGCTATGCCATTTGCGCAGAACTTCGGCTGGGGCGCAGAAATCAATCTGCATGATACATTTGCCAAACTATTCTCTGAACCATTTGGCGGAGGATATCCAAAAGAAAGACGCGAGCCAGAGCAACGCAATAAAAAGATTTTAGACAGCGTAAAGGCAATTACTTATAAACCACTGCTTCAGGTTCTAAAAGAAATTGATCAGGATTTCTTAAAAGAAACGATTGCTGGCAAACACTTTGCAGAATATTTCTACCCAAACTGCAAAGATGAAGAAATTGCTGCATATTTAAAAAGCTTATCATAATATATAAGGAAGTATCTATACTTCCCGCTCTCTTGTAAACATGAACAAATACCCTTTTATAAAACATGGAGAATTCTCCATGTTTTTTACTATAAATTCAGAAATAACTATCAAAATCTTTACAAAATGACCTGTACAAAAGTCTTTTTTACAAAAAGCTTTACTTTTTTAAAACATTACTATTTTTATGATATACTATATATTGACATTCCTAAAGGAATGAAGGAGGAGAAGAATATGAAATTAAAAAATATTACTGGAAATGATTGTGGAGAAAAACTTAAAAAGTTTGGTAGAATTACTTTTTACATTTTCTTAGTGCTTGCAGTGCTTGTTGCACTATTTGGCATCTTTGGTGGAATGGGAATCATTGCTGATGGAGATACAGGTACCGGCATGATGGTTCTGTTCATTGCGGCTGTTTATATCGTTATGATTTTATTCTTTGCATATATCGCATTCCTAAAAACATATGCTTATGGAAATATGGTACAGGTACAGGAAAAACAATATGCATTACTACAGGACTTATACAAAAAGCTTTATGATGATGGCACATTAAATAATCAAACAGACAAACTGGAGTTCTAATATGAAATATCGCTATCAGTTTCTATTAGACTTATATAGGAACCGTTCTTATCATCCTGATAATCTGATCTGGCTTTATCGATATGAACATGTAGCACAGAATGGGCATTACTTAAAAGTATACCTGTACTGTAGAAACAAATACATGCATTTGGAGGAAGTAAACTTTCAAATACAGCAAGGTGATCAAACAAAAACGGTTTCTGTTAAAGAATTTCATAAAATCAAGCATAACTATCAGCCTTATTTAAAAGGCTGTCTGATTCCTGTGGAAGATGACTTATCCGATATCTCTTTAGAAGTCACATCATATCAAATGGATGGAAAAACATATCCTTTTGTGAAAGAAGATATAAAAATCACATTAACAGATGAACAATGTAACCAGGAAAGAAATGCACTATTATTACAACAAATGGATATCACGATGATGCCATCCATTCAGGAAACTTATTACATATGTGCCTGTGGAAATATCCATCGTATAGGTGAAACCTGTCCAAACTGCCATCGCCCATATAGCGATATTAAAGCAATGGTAGAACAAGGACAAGAAGCCCTATGTAAAAAAGCTCTATTGAAGAAATATTGTCGTTTATCCGAGTTAGAAAAACGTAATTACAAGACTGATCAATGGATCTCAGATATACAACAAGAAGCAACTGCTTTATATATTTCCTGTATATCAGATGATTATGCATCTTTTCTTAAACAAGCAGTTTCCTCACATAGAAAAGATATTATGAAAACGATAATTGTATCTATTTCAGTGGCATTAGGATTAGCTTTTAGTATTTTATTATTCATTGGACTACAACCAACGGTAAATGATTTAGATAAAAATCTATTGCCAAATGATTCCTTATATTCCCCTTATGGAAATAATGATTATGGCTATAATGATACTGATGATGATTCTGATACAGATAATCTTTATTCTTATGGAGATGATGATTACCAATATAAAACATGTTCCATTGATCAAAAGGAAATGATGTTATATGTTTCCTTATCCGGCAAAAACGATAAGATTACTGGTATGCTTTTATCAATCGATATCGACAAAGAACAATTAGGTACTGATCCAAACCTTCTTGATGAAAGTCAATTAGATATGGTAAGTTCCCAGATATTAAGCCAATTTGGTTTAACTGGTGATGAAGATGGTTTGTATACTGATATTTATGTTGTTGGATCATCATTAATCATTGATATCGATATTGATGTTGAAAGTGTTGATGATAAGACATTAAAAGCTTTAGATTTTGAATTTATTAAAAATTATTCTTACAAACAGGCACTTATGGAATTTAAGCTGTCTGGTATGGATTGTTACTAAAAATCTGTGATATACTCACAGATTTTTTTAAACAAAAAAAGACGATATGTTGAACATACCGCCTATCTGTCATTCTTATTCAGCTTTTCCAGCAGAACCGAACTGATTCATCATAGCAACAACTTTTGCCTGGATTGCATCAGCACCTGGTTTTAACAGTTTACGAGGGTCATAACCTTTACCTTGCTGATCTTTACCTTCTTCGATGTATTTACGTGTAGCAGCAGCAAATTCTAACTGAAGTTCTGTGTTAACGTTGATTTTAGATACACCTAAAGAAATAGCTTTTGCGATCTGATCAGCAGGGATTCCTGAACCACCGTGCAATACTAATGGTTTACCATTTGTAACGTTCTGGATTTCTCCTAAACGATCAAAGTTTAATCCAGCCCAGTCAGCAGGATATTTACCGTGGATATTACCGATACCAGCAGCTAAGAAGTCAACGCCTAATTCAGCGATTGTCTTACATTCCTGAGGGTCAGCTAATTCACCCATAGAAGCAACACCGTCTTCTTCACCACCGATGCCACCAACTTCACATTCGATAGAAATACCTTTAGAGTGAGCTAAAGCAATCATTTCTTTAGATTTTTCTAAGTTTTCTTCAAATGCATAGTGAGAACCATCGAACATTACAGAAGTGAAACCAGCTTCGATACAAGCTTTTGCTCCTTCGTAAGAACCGTGGTCTAAGTGTAAAGCAACTGGAACTGTGATTCCTAAGTAATCGTGGATTCCTTTTACCATTGCTACTACGTTTTCAAATCCACACATGTATTTACCAGCGCCTTCAGAAACACCTAACATAACAGGTGATTTTGCTTCTTCTGCTGCCAATAAAATAGATTTGATCCATTCCATGTTGTTAATGTTGAATGCTCCAATTGCATAATGACCTGCATGAGCTTTTTCAATCATGTCTTTTGCTGAAACTAATGCCATAAGTATATTCCTCCTTGATTTCAATTTACACTCTTATTCTACTTCATTTTTCCCTTTTTGAAAAGGGTTATTGTTATTTATTTCACTTGTTTCCACGATTTAAGCGCATACACATAGAAAAAGCACACCATTTATGATGTGCCTTCATATTAATAATCTTCTTCTGTAGTTTTTAATGGTGGGATATCATCTTCATGACTATCTGTATCATCTTCATCTTCGTCAATCAGAATTTCACTTGTATCCACAACAACTTCGTTATATGTGTGACGTTCTCTTAAATCCCATTTGTTTTCCCCTACACATACAAAACGATCATCTAAAGATAAATCACTATAGAATTGTGCAATATTATCTTCTTCCTGTGCCTGTGTAAATCCCATAATCTGACAGATTTCTTCCCACAGCTTAATAAAAGTTACCGGTTTTTTCTTTGTGGATAACTGTTCATATGCGACATCGATCATTGCTTTTTTCATGTTAAACTAAATCCTCCTACATTTTTTCAATAGCTTCTACACCGATCAGTTCCAAGGCGTTTTTCAGCGTGATTTTTGTGGCCTTTAACAGTGCCAGTCTTTGTGCACTCAATTCTTCATGTTCCATATCAATGACTTTACATGCATTGTAGAAACTGTGGAAATAAGCTGCAAGTTTCTGAATGTAATTACATACCTTATGAGGCGAACGTGTTTTTGCGGCATCTGCCACTACATTTGTAAATTCATTGATGTACTTCATCAATGCGATTTCTTTTTCATGTGTTAATAAATCAAAGTTTTCTGCTTCTTTCATTTCAGGTGCCTGACGCAGGATAGAACACATTCTTGCGTGTGCATATTGTGCATAGTACACAGGGTTGTCATTACTCTGTTTTCTTGCTAAGCCTAAATCGAAATCAAAGTGTGTATCAACGGCACGCTGAACAAAGAAGTAACGTACAGCATCTACACCTACTTCATCACATAACTCACGAATCGTAACCGCATTTCCTAAACGCTTACTCATCTTCACTTCTTCACCGTTTTCCACAAGACGAACCATCTGAATAATGTCTACCTGTAACTTATCAGGATCATTACCCAATGCTTCAATACTTGCCTTCAAACGAGGAATATATCCATGGTGATCTGCGCCAAGCAAATCTACCAACATATCAAAACCACGATCCAGTTTATCTTTATGATAAGCGATATCTGGTACAAGATATGTGTAAGAACCATCTGTTTTTCTTAATACACGATCTTTATCATCGTTAAACTTAGTAGTCGCAAACCATAAAGCCCCATCTTTTTCATAAGTCATGCCTTTTTCATCCAGCACCTTTAAAGCCGCTTCTACTTTACCATCATCACGAATCTTTTGTTCACTACTCCATACATCAAAGTGTACACGGAAGTAATCTAAGTCACGTTTGATTTTATTCAATTCAAACTCAATACCTTTTTCTTTAAAGAACTTTAAGTTCTCTTCATTTTCTTCTACATAAGTATCTTTATATGTTTCCGCTAATTCAATGGCAATCTTTTTTACATCTTCTCCATGGTATCCATCTTCAGGCAATACAAAGTCAAGTCCCATGTGTTCACGATATCTTGCCTGCAAAGATTTACCAAGATTGATAATCTGATTACCTGCATCATTTACATAATACTCACGGCATACATCATAGCCACTTGCCTTCATCAAACGGGTAATGCTATCACCCCATGCTGCACCTCTGGCATGTCCAAGATGCAAGTCGCCAGTAGGATTTGCGGATACATATTCCACATTCACTTTTATGTTATGACCTGTATCATTATGACCAAAATTATCACCCTGTGCCAAGACTGTTTCAATAATCTTTGCCAAAGATGTATTTTTGATTTTAAAGTTGATAAAACCAGGTCCTGCAATTTCACAGCTTTCGATATCCGCAGCATCTTTATCAAGTGCTTCCATAATACCTTCCGCAATCTTTCTTGGGTTGTTTTTCAAAATTCTTGTTAACTGCATGGCAACATTAGTTGAGTAATCTCCATGGCTTTTATCCTTTGGAATTTCAATCACGATATTGTCTTCTTGCAATTCTTGTCCAAACGCTTTTGATACAGCATCCTTCAACGCATGCTTTAAACTCATCTCGATCTGGTTCATGCCTGATCCTCCTTCAATATCCATAAAATCCGGTAGCCATCTGTCACTTCACCACCGCTGAGGATATCATATTCCAATGCGATGATGTTATCTTTCCTTATATATTTATACGTATAAATTTCCAAGTCAATCGTGCCAAATTCTGACAGTACACTTCCGCAGGTTTTCTCATTCATTTGGAAATGCAGATTTGAAATGACTTCACCTTTTCGTTCAATACGAAGTCCTTCATCATCTGCGACAATATTCACAGATGCTACCCCATCCTTTTCCACATATTCCATACACAGAGAAGACCCTTTTTTCACTAAATTTACATGGCCTTCAAACATCAGATTTTTCTCATTTGTGTATCGATGCTTTTGTTTCACTGTAAGATGTTTCTTCATGTTCTCACCACTTATCATGAGCATTATAGCAGAATTTTATATTCATGCAACCTTTTTTAGTCAAAAAGATTAAAAACTTTTGGTTTTCGGTTTTTTCGCCTGTTTTCTTTCCTTATATTATATATCACAAAAATCATATTCCAAATAATTGTTCTTCCTTATATTATATATATGCATGTTTTACTTCTTAAAAAATCTCTTCCTTATATATATAAGACGAAAAATTCTTGTTTGTTAATCAGGTTTAATTTATAAAAGTATCATATTCCACTTTTATAATATAATTCGTATAATAGGCGAATAACACCTGCATTTCATGAAAAATCAGAAATCAGCATCAAAAACCCACGGATTTGTAAAGAATGCGCTTTCATACCCGGAATCCATGGTCTAACAGTGGTACAGCATTATAAGTCAAAAATATCATATTCCACTTTTATAATATCGATTTTGCATTAAATTTGGCATTTTTCCATACCATTTCGTTTAGAAAGACATAAAATTGCTCACACTAAGACATGAAGAGGTGGCGCTATGAAACTATTTAAACGTATCATTTTTTGTTTCACTTTTCTTATCCTGACTGCTTTGATTCTTTTGTATGGCATTGCCTACATGGATACTTTGTCTTTAGATGAGCAAAGAAAGAATATCACCATCTATGACAAGAATGGAGATATCATGTATGAATCCAATTTTAAGAAAGATATGAAGTGGACAAAGATTGATGATATTCCAGAGTTTATTCAAAAAGCATTTGTCAGTGTGGAGGATAAACGTTTTTATTCCCATGCCGGCTTTGATCCTATTCGGATATCCAAAGCCCTGCTTACTGATATCAAATCCAAAAGCATTGTGGAAGGTGGCTCTACCATCACACAACAATACGCAAAGAATTTATTTCTAACAAATGAACAGACCCTATCCCGCAAGGTTCAGGAAATGTATTATGCTGCGCGTTTAGAAATGCAATACAGTAAAGAAGAAATTTTGGAGGGATATTTAAATACAGCATACTTTGGGCATGGCATCTATGGCATCAATGCTGCATCCCATTATTTCTTTGACAAGGATATGAAGGATTTAAGTGTTGCCCAGGTTGCGATGTTGATTGGAATACCCAATGGACCAAGTATCTATTCCCCATTTCTTCATCCAGACAATGCCCTGCAGCGGGAACATTTGATTCTGGGTATTCTAAAAAACAATCATCTGATTGATGATGCTACTTATCAATCTGCCATGGAAGAACCTTTGACTTTATCCACCAAAGAAGAAACCAAGACCAGCGGCATCAACCAGTACTACATTGACGCAATCATTTCTCAACTGAATCAAATGCACATTGATTTAAATCAGGAAATCAAAATTGATACCTATTATGACCCTGATGCCCAGCAGGCGTTATCCACAGCAATTCAAAACAATACCAGCGCAGATAATGAACTGGAAGTTGCTGGTATCATTACCCAGCCCTTCACTGGAAATATCTTGGCATTATCCGGTGGAAAAGATTATACGATTTCACAATACAACCGGGCAATACATTCTTCCCGTCAAATTGCCAGTACAGTAAAGCCACTGTTATACTATTGCGCGCTTCAACAAGGTTTTACGCCATCCACCCAGTTTTTATCTCAAGAAACAACCTTCCCACTTGGTGAACATGATGAATACAAGCCACACAACTACAACAATCAATATCCGAATCAGAAAATCAGCATGATCAATGCTATTGCGATGTCAGATAATATCTATGCTGTCAAAACACATTTGTTTCTGGGTATCGATACACTACATAAAGCACTGCTTGATTTTGGTATCACCCAATCACAGCCAAATGCCAGTGAAGCGTTAGGCTGTGTGAATATGTCAGTTAGTGATTTAAGTGGCATCTATAATACCTTTGCCAGTGAGGGGCTTTATATAGAACCCTCCATGATTGCTCGTATCACCAATAAAGATGAAGTACTATATGAACGCAAAGTAGAACCCAAGCGTTTGTTACAGCGTGATGAAACCCTAGTGCTTGATCAGATGTTGACAGCAACCTATGATATCAAAAACAAGACCTATGGCCTGCCTAGTATGTATGGCTCCAATCCAAATGTGAAAGTTGCGGTAAAATCAGGTACCAGTGACTGGGATTCCTGGGTGATGGGATTTAATCCAGAATATACTATCGGGGTGTGGAGTGGCTTTGATGATAATCGTGATTTAAGCAAAGACTATTACATGGTTTCCAAAAATATCTTCAAGCAGAGCTTTGATACCCTGTATGCTCACAAAGATGGCATCTGGTATCAGCCAAGTGACAACATCATACAGCGCAAGGTGAATCCTGTTACTGGAGAAGATGCACAGGATGGAAGTATCTACTGGTATCTCAAAGAGCGATGAAAACGTTATCATGACTGTTTTTGGCTAAAGGTAGTGTACATTTCGGTAATATTGTCTATAAATTTGTGAATATTGTGTGAAATTCAAAAAAATTTGAAAAATATTTTTTTATTTTTGAAATTCCTCAAAATCCTTTGATTATCGACTCATTTTAGGTTTTATACCCACTCCAAAAGTGACAAATTCGTAAGTTTCAACTATTTTTGGGGTTGCAAAGCGTTTGGGCGTTTGTTACAATGAGGGCGTTGATGTCGAGGTGATAAAATGAATTTTATTGAAAAAAACGCTAAAAAAGTCGCATTATTCCTATGCTTTGCTACAGCAGGTACTGCGGTAACCACTGCGTATGCAATGGAAAATTCTACAGGATGGAAAGGTAACGGAGCAGACAGAGTTTATATAAACGCAAATAACGAAAAGGCAACTGGCTGGCTGACTCTTGAAGATGGTGTTTACTTCTGTAACGATGAAGGACACCCAGTAACAGGTTGGCAGACAATCGAAGGAAAGAAATATTTCTTCGACGCAAATGGTATTAAACTATCTGGTGTACAGATCATTGAAGGTCGTCAATACACATTTAGTAAAGACGGAGATCTGTTGAACGGATGGAATACTGAAAAAACATCTTACTTCAACGAATTCGGTGATAAAGTAACTGGTCTTCAGAAGATTGATGACAAATCATATCTGTTTGATGACAAAGGTGCAATCAAAACTGGATGGCAGGAAGTTGACGGAAAGAAACTGTACTTCAATGCTGATGGTTCATTAGCAACCGGAAAAACAAAAATCGGTGACAAAACTTACACATTTAATGATGATGGTACATTAAACGTAGGTTGGGTAAAAAAAGGTAAAGAAAAATTCTATTATGACAAGTATGGTAATATGACAAAAGGCTGGAAAACAATCGATGGTGATAAATATTACTTCGATAAAAAAGGTCAGATGTTATATGACTGTGATGAATATGCAGGATACAAATTTGCTAAGAATGGTGTAGCTACACCAATCGAAGAAGATGAAGAAGAAATGGAAGATCAGATTGATGACAATGGAAATGTTGTTGAAACAGCTTCTAGAGGCAACAGCTCTTCTAAATCAAGCTCAAATTCTTATAAAGCAAACGTTGGTAATGCAGATGGTTCTATCTATTCAGCTGCAATGTCCCAGTTAGGTGTTAACCAGGACTGTACAGCATTAGTTAGTAACTCATTGGCTGCTGCTGGAATTTATTTCCACGGATGGCCTGCAGAATACTTAAGTCTTGGACCTACAGTATCTTACTCACAGGCACAGCCTGGTGATGTATTGGTTTACAATGGTCACGTAGCAATCTATGCTGGTGATGGTATGGCAGTACACGGTGGTTTCAACGGAAATCAGACTGTTCTGTTCTCTGTAAACTGTAGTTCTGGAGCATTCCAGGTAGTAAGACCTCAGTAATATGTATAAAAGAACGCGATATGCGTTCTTTTTTTTATTTATATCCTACTTTTTATCCATTCTCAGCAATGTTTATGATAAATACAGGTATTTGTTTACCTGACAGTAAAACATCCCTCAAACGCCTTAAAAACAAAAGAAGCACTACAACATGCTTCTTCCATTGATAACAACTTCTTTTAATTTTAAATGATGATCTAAAATTACCAGATCAATCTTTTTACCCAAACCAATTTCATGAGCATACGTCTTTAACTTCTTTGCGGCATTTAAAGAACACATATCCACACATTCCATTAAATCAAAATGCAGTTCCTTGTACAAATACGTAAATGTTGATAATAAATCACGACATCCCCGTTTCAGTTCCCCATCCATATACACAGCACCATTGATAATACTGACATGCTCATCTATTGGATGAACACCATGGGTATCTAATCCAGCAAATTTACTATCTGATATTGCGGTGATTCGCTTACTTCCAATCATTGGTATCATCCATTTCAGCATATATGGCTGTACATGAATGCCATCCATAATGACTTCACATAAACAATCACCTAAGAAAATCGCATCCATCATGTTTTCTTTATGATGATCCACATGCGGCATTGTATTGCCCAGATGTGTAATCTGATCAGCACCATTATCAAAAGCTTCCATCACTTCATCATAACTGGCTTTGGTATGTCCCAAAGATACCTCTACACCATATAAATGCAATAAACGAATTGCTTCCTGTGCATTTTCTACTTCCGGTGCAATTGTCATAATCGCAATGTCCTCATGATACTTCCCTAAAAAAGTATCCAGCTCACCAATATTTACAGGATGGATATCTTTACGATTCATAGCCCCATTCATATCTGGATTCAGATAAGGTCCCTCCAAATGAAGCCCCATATATCTTGCGCCTTTATAAGAACCACGAAATGCTGTACGATAGGCTTCAATCAATGGTTCATATTCCTTTAAGGAACGTGAAGCCAGCGTTGGACAAAACGCTGTCACACCTAACTTAGGATATAGCATCGCTAATTTCAACAGCTCTTGAATATCTGTAGTATCTGCGCTGATACCCATACAGCCATGTGTATGAATATCCACAAAGCCTGGCAATGCCAAATCACTTTCCATTTTTGGTGTCTTATAATCTATTCTTTCCACAAACCCGTCTTCCAGATAAAGATCACCAAACACCAGTGTTCCATCCTGGAAAAACTTTACATTTTCTATCTTTTTCTTCAACATAAACACCTCTTTATTAGTATTGTATTGCATACTTCCCCCTTTTACAAGAAATATTTAAATGCTTTCTTTAGAAAATCTTTCGTTTTTCTTCCCTTTCCTCTTTAGAACTGTTTTTTATAATAGAAGTGAACATAAGGGAGGGATTTTATGAATGAGATACTGTTTTATTTAGGGGTCGCCAGCCTTTTTATTGCTTTTTCCATCACACTTGCGATTTCCCTGTGTATCGACCATATTCAGGAAAAACGATATCGCCATACTTCTCGCTGGTAAAATATTGTATAATAAAATAAAAGCGAGGGGTTTTCCATGAATGAGACAATTTTAATCGTAGAAGATGAAGTAGAAATTGCGAATGCAATTGAAATTTATTTAAAGAATCAAGGATATCAAACATATATCGCAGGCGATGGCAAGGCTGCTTTGGATATTCTTGATCAAAAAGAAGTACATTTGGCAATCGTTGATATCATGATGCCAATTATGGATGGAATCACTTTTACCATGAAAGCAAGAGAGCGTTTTGATTTTCCAATCATTATGTTATCAGCAAAAAGTGAGGATATTGACAAAATAACCGGTTTAAATATCGGCGCAGATGATTATGTAACCAAACCTTTTACACCTATGGAGCTATTAGCAAGAGTCAATGCACAGTTGCGGCGCTATAAACGTTTTCTTTCCATCGCAAAACAGAAAGAAGAAATGAAGGATGTTTGTATCCTGGGTGGTATTGAACTGCATAAAGACACAAAAGAAGTGTATGTCGATGGCGTACTCAAACAGCTGACACCTATTGAATTTAAAATTCTTCAGTTGTTTATGGCATCTCCAGGACGTGTTTATTCCAGTGAAGAAATCTATGAAAAAGTCTGGAAAGAAGATGCTATCAATACAGAAACGGTCATGGTACATATCCGAAATCTGAGAGAAAAAATAGAACTGGACCCGAAAAAGCCACGATATATCAAAGTCGTTTGGGGTGTCGGTTATAAAATTGAAAAACAATAAAGGATGATGAACATGAAAAAAAATCAACACCCAGCAAGGCTATTCCTGCTGGTCATCATAGGTCTTATGGTATTTATGTTACTTTCCATGGGGCCAAGCAATAATTCTGCCACAATGAAGGCTGAAGCAACACGACAGGCAATCATAGAAGAAACAGAAAAAAACTCACCACAGATTTTTGCGGAGCGATACAATGATGAATTTGAAACACATGTAGGCAGATGGATCGTATCTTCCTATATCAGCTATTTGGATTCAGAAGCATTAGAAGGCCGCCGATCTTTCTTCAAAGATACCCACTACCTGTATACAAGCTCTTTACAAGTTATTGATCGAGTATTAAATGACTATCTTGGGGAAAATAATGGAGATAGTTTAAATGATTTTAATTTAATTGGCTATTATGTTGTGGATACCACAGATGATAAAACAGACCACCATATCACAAACAGCCAAAAATACAAAGAATATGTATCCAAAGATACCAGCATCACAAAGAAAGATAACACATGGTTTATCGTCATACAGTTTGATAAAGATGGAAAACTAAAGGTCACAAAAAGCTATAATAACACCCGTTCTTTAGTCATACAAAATAGTTATGAAGAGCAGCTACATGAAATTCTAACATCAATTTCAAATAATGATGATACACTTGCCAACCTTGAAGTCAATGATATAAAAAATATGACATTTGCCTTTATCGTTACGGAAGATATGGGTTTAGTTTCCACAGACCCTGTATATGATGAAAGCGCAGTTCATCTAGTTTATCATGATGAAATGTTAAATTCACAAAATATGTATTTCACAATGTCTATGTTTATCCTCATCGCCTTTGTGGCATTCTATCCTCATAAACGTATCAAAGAAACAAAATTCTATCGTACACTCATGTCTTTGCCAATTGAACTTATGGCATTCAGCTTAATGATTGTTTTGATTTTGATTTATACGCACACTCTATCACTAGGGGGAGATGCTGCTTCCGCACTCGGTGCTTTCTTTATCTTCCCAATCGCGTATCTTTTAACGATGCACCTAATCTTCTTCTTCAAAGAAGTAAGTACTATGGGACTAAAGAATGCTTATCTGCAATATTCTCTGATTCATAACGATATGAAAGAAATCAAGAAAATTTTAATTGAAGTTTATCACTATCTGGCAAACGATAACTTGGAGCCAACAGATAAAGGGCTGTTACGCATCATTTTCCTTATTTTATTAAATCTGTTGTTAATTGTATTGTTTAACAGCTTAGGATTATTCTTCTATATACCATACATTATTTGCCTGTTTTTAATCATATTCCGAAAGAATCAACGCCGCATTGAGGATTTCTTAAAAGTAAAAGAACTGACAACCAATATCTCCAATGGGGATTTTGAGGAAGCGGTGGAAAAGGATAACTTAGGTGTTTATGAACCATTGAAGGGTGATTTGATCAACATCCAGCAGGGCATTGAAGAAGCCGTAGAAAAAGCTATGGTTTCCCAGCGTATGAAAAATGAACTGATTACCAATGTATCCCATGATCTAAAAACACCTTTAACGGCTATTATCAGCTATATCGATCTATTGAAAAATGAAAATATCACAGAAGAAGAACGTAAGAACTATCTGGAAATCTTAGAGAAGAGTGCTGATCGTTTGAAACATCTGATTGAAGATTTATTTGAAATGAGTAAGGCAAACAGTGGCAGTATCACTCTGGATTACATGGATGTCGACTTAATTTCATTATTGAAACAGGTAGAAATGGAATGTCAGAATGCCTTTAATGAAAAACATTTAATCATCAAGCATCATTTCTCTGATGAAAAGGTATTATTACCATTAGATCCGCAAAAAACCTGCCGTATCTTTGAGAATCTATTAAGCAATGTTGGTAAATATGCTTTAGATCAAACACGAGTGTTCATTTCCGTCACAGATTTTGAAAGCCGTGTAGATGTTGAAATTAAAAACGTATCCAAAGAAGAAATTGATTATACACCTGATGAAATCGTAGAGCGCTTTACCCGTGGAGATAAATCACGCAACAGCGAAGGCAGTGGATTAGGCCTGGCGATTGCCAAGAGCTTTACAGAACTGATGAAAGGGCGTATGCATATCGATTTAGATGGCGATATCTTTAAAGTTACCATCAGTTTCTATAAAAACAACAATGCATAAGCTTTAAAAAGGGACATTTTGTCCCTTTTTCTATGTGATAAAACATTTTAAAATCCGCATTTTATGATAAACTTGTGATATAATAAAAGAAAAAAGCGGTGGTACGTATGAAAAAAGTCATCAATCATCCTAGTTTCCGATATCTTCTATTCGGTTTTTCGCTTCTTTTTCTCTTTATTTCGTTTTATGATTATAACCGTATCAGTGAAAAACATATTGAAACTGAAATGATTGAAATCACGGGGGAAAACAATCAACTGATTAATGGGGCAATTACCAATAAAATAAAGGATCAATTGGAAATCCTTCAAAATTACGCCAAGCTTATCGCATACCATGAGGATATCACAAGTAAAGAAGTATTTGATCTGCTAGAGCCATTAACGAAGGAAGATCTTTTCACTAACGTCGCCATTACCACACCTGATGGTATTTCCTATACCAGTCCAACACATACAAGCGATAACAGTGAACGTAAATTCTTTGTGGAAGGAATGAAGAGAAAAACGATCATCAGTGATATGATTACATCCAAAATCAGTAATGAACAAGTCATTGTGATGAGTGTACCTATCTATAAACAGGCAAAAGTCATCGGCGTATTACGGGTTTCCATGAGCACCACATTACTGCCGGAATATTTTAATCTGTCTTTTTTATCAGGCAACATTTCATCTTTTATTATCCAGCGGGATGGCGTGAATTTAACACCTAAGAAAAATTATTATAATTTCTTTCACATGCTGGAAAAAGATGAACGCAATAAAGAAATCGAAAAAGAAATGAAGGAAAAGCTGGCAAATGGAGATCATGGCTACATCACCTTCAAATTAAACAATAAAACACGTTATGCGTACTTCTCAGACGTGGAAGGCACAAACTGGTACCTGTTAAGCGTGCTTCCTCATTCGTATGTCACAGAGCGTATAAACCACAATTTAACGCATACACTTCTTTTAGCTGGCAAAGTTAGTGTCCTACTTCTCATCATTGGCATATACCTGTTATATCTCATGAATGAAAGCCGTAAAGAAGAAGTAAAAAATCAGGAAAAACTACATACCATCATATCCAATACACCAGGTATCAGTTTCAAACATAAGATACACAATCCAGCATCTATCCAATTCTTTAACGATAATCGAAAGCTGTATGCAGGCTACAGCAAGGAAGAACTTTTAGATCTCATTTCTACCGATTTATCCAGCATTGTATGGGAGGAAGATCTTCCTATCGTTGAACAGTTAAACCGTCCCCAGAAAAAAGGGACTGTCGTTTCTAATACATATCGTATCCCGCTTAAGAATGGACATATGCAATGGATTTTTGACCAGCGCCAAAGCGTTTTAGAGAAAGATCATACGATATGGCTGTATATCACAGTACTTGATGTCACAGGTATGCGTGAAACCCAGGAACGCCTGCGACTTAGTGAAGAGCGATATGCAATGATATTAAAAGAAACCCGTTCTATCCCATTTGAATGGAATGTCAAAGCAGATACCATTACCTTCTCTGATGCATGGACAAATACCTTTGCCCACCCGAAAGTAATCGACCATTTCCTTTCTGTCACAAACAAATACTTCAAAGACCGTGAATACACTTATATTCCTCTAATGGAAAATATGATTCGAGGACAATCCAGTGATCAAATAGAATGTATCCTTCCAAGTGGACATAATGAAAACATATGGGTCAAGATACATGCAAAAGCGCTATATGATAATAATGGCTTTTTGACCCGCATCATTGGCAGTATTTTGGATATCAGTGAAGAAAAAGAAAAAACATCCCGCTTGATCAAACAATCTCAAATCGATGGATTAACTGGTCTGTATAATCGTATTACGATAGAACATCTGATCAATGAAGCATGTCAAAACAATCCTGATTCCTCCCTTATCCTGTTTGTGATCGATGTGGATGATTTCAAGAAAGTCAATGATACTTATGGACATGCCAGTGGTGATGAAGCATTGATCAATGTATCCAAAGCTTTAAGGAAATGCTTTAGAAGTGATGATTTGATTGGAAGAATTGGCGGCGATGAATTTGTTGTATTGATGAAAGCCAATACGAATGTTTATAAAGAACTGCCAACACAAAAGATTTCCATGTTGAAAAATATGTTGTCAAATATTCATATCCAGAAGGATATCAATTTTGTGATTCACTGCAGTATTGGTATCTCTATTCATCCACAGGATGGTACGAATTATAAAGAATTATTCACATGGGCAGATCACTCCATGTATGAAGCAAAAAAACATGGCAAAAACACATTTGTTTATCAGCCAAAGAACACAGAAAAACCATGATCCTTACGACCATGGTTTCTTTTTATTATAATTTAATAAATTTCTCAACATCGATAACAAAGATTGTTGCGCCGCCCACCTGTACTTCTACAGGGAAGGAAGCATATCTTCCAATATCATAAGAAGCAGTACTTGGCACAACTTCTGTACGTCTTCTACTGTATTCGCCAATGACTTCGATTGCTCTTTCAATCTTATCATCATCTGTACCAACGATCAAAGTAGTATTACCAGCTCGTAAAAATCCTCCAGTTGTTGCAAGACGTGTTACCTGATAGTTTTCTTTCGTCAAAGCACTGGAAACAGCTGGGCTGTCATCGTTTGACATGATTGCTAATATTAACTTCATAATAATATTTCTCCTTTCTATTAGTATAGTCATATTTTATCACTTATCCATGTTTAGCACAATGATTTTTTTGCTTTCTGTGACTTTGTGAAGGATTTGTCTAAATGATTTTTAATCATCTTTTCATCGCTCTTCCCAAATTGTGCTATAATATACAAACGTAAAGGAAGTGAGCATCATGGAGAATGTAGGACTGGTATTAGAAGGCGGCGGCATGCGTGGATTTTACACAGCCGGTGTACTTGATTATTTTATGGAAAGAGGCTTTTATACCAATGGTGTCATTGGTGTCAGTGCTGGTGCATGCCATGGTTGTAGTTATGTATCAAAACAGATCAAGCGAAGCTATCGTATCAACACAGAATATTTAAATGATAAACGGTATATGAGTTTTCAATCTCTTGTGAAAACAGGTGATTTCTTTGGCGCAGAATTTGTATATGATACCATTCCAAATAAACTGGATGTCTTTGATTATGATGCGTATAATCAAAGTGGAATGAAGTTTTATGCGGTTGCCAGCAATCTAGAAACAGGCAGAGCAGAATATCTTCCATGTATCAATATGAAACATGATGTCATCTATGTACGTGCCAGTGCATCCTTACCACTGTTATCACGAATCGTGGAAGCAGATGGCATGAAGCTGCTTGATGGTGGATGTACCGACAGTATCCCAGTTAAAAAGTTTCAACAAATGGGATACAAGAAAAACATTGTGATCTTAACCCAGTGCAAAGAATATCGAAAAGGTAAAAACAACTTACTGCCTTTGATACGTAGAACATATCGTAAATATCCAAAGTTTGTGAAAGCTATGGAAGAACGTCATATTCATTATAACCGTACCCTGGATGAACTTGGTGTTATGGAAAAGGAAGGCAGCGTCTTTATCCTTCGTCCAAAAACACCTGTTACGATTGGGCGCTTAGAAAAAGATATAAATAAATTAACAGATCTCTACAATCAGGGATATGAAGATGCAAAGGAACAGTTTGAAAACATCCTAGCCTTTGTGAACAGCTAAAAACTACCACGAGGTTTTTTACCTCGTGGTAGTTTTTTCCTTACTTGAAAAAAGACATTGCAAAAATAGAGATTACATTGGCTCTTTTCCCTGCATCATTTTACGATATGCAAGTGCTGTCATATGAAACATCCGCTTAAATATTTTTGCGAAATAACTGGCATCCATAAAGCCACATTGTGCCGCAATATCTGTCACATTGAACGTGGTTGTCCCTAATAATTCACATGCTTTCATCAATCGATACTTCATCAAGATCTGCATAGGTGTTTCCTTGATGTTGCGTTTAAAGCATCGTTGTACTTCCCGTTCACTGATATTCACATGATGTGCCAAATCTTTCAAAGTTATTGGCTCATCATAATGCGTTTTTAAATAATTCATCATTTGTTTAATTCTTTCATCTTCTGGATATCTACTTTTTGAATATGATAAAGTTGATATATTCGCTTCTTTTAATATTGTTAAACATACCTTCATCAATTGTTCACGTGCAATAATTTCATATCCAAAGCTCTCTTCATGACATGCCATATAAGCAGATTCAATACAACTTGCCGTTTCTTTACCTAATACCATATAAGGAAGATTATGATTGGTAATGAGTGGTGTAATATATCGTTTATCATAGACGCTGCCTTCTGCGCCAAATAAATTTTTTGATATCACAAAAGAAAACGCAATACAGGTATCCTTGCTTGTTTGAATGACTTGATGTAAAACACCACCATTGATAAACAAGCCATCGCCGGGGCACAAATGGATACATGTTTGTCCCGCATAGACATCAAGTTCTCCATCTTTCACATAAATCATTTCCATTTCATCATGAAAATGCCATGGAATCTGTCTTGCCGCAAAATGCTCCATATCGTTATAATAAGCAGCAAGTGGAAAGCTATCTTCTACTATGACATTCAATTGTTTGTTCTGTGCATTCTTTTCTACACTGCATTCTATAATCATATTCTCACCTCAGTCGCTTTTATCCAATCTTTCGGCTATATTATTATAGATTTTATCAGAAATTGTCACTATAATACAAGTATCAGGAGGTTTTTCTTATGAATACAATTGATTTACATATGCATTCCATTTATAGTGATGATGGAGAATATACGCCAACCGAATTAATGAAAATGTGTAAAGATGCTGGTTTACAAATTGTCGCAATCGCAGATCACAACAGCACAAAAGCGATACCTGAGGCAAGAAACGCCGCAGAAAAGCTAAAGCTTACCTATATTCCTGCCATTGAATTAGATTGTACGATTCATGGTGTTGATCTTCATGTGCTAGGATATGGCATTGATGAAAACAATCAAGCCCTTTTGGATAACGCAGAATATGTCAAAAAGCAGGCACAGAATGTAGGAAAGGAACAGATTGAAAAAGTAAAAGCCTTAGGCTTTTATATTGATGAAGACGCATGTTATGCATTATCTCATGAAGGTGTGATTACAGGTGAAATCATCGCAGAAGTTGCCCTGCAGGATGAGCGAAACCATCCACTTATGAAAGAATATCTGCCTGGTGGCTCACGTAGTGATAATCCGTTTGTGAATTTCTATTGGGATTATTGTGCGCAGTCAAAGCCAGCATATGTGCCTATTCACTATATTTCATTAAAAGAAGCTGTGGATATGATTCATGCGGCTGGCGGTATCGCAGTGCTTGCACATCCTGGGAATAACACAAAAGAAAACTTATCCTTAATAGACGCAATTTTTGCTTATGATGTAAAAGGCATGGAGGTATACAGCAGTTATCATTCACCTGAACAGATTGCTTTCTACAAAGATTACGCTGAACAACATTATTTAATGATCACCATGGGCAGTGATTTCCATGGTAAAACAAAGCCAAGTATTGCATTAGGGGGTAGTCATTGTCCAGATACATCACTTTATGAAAACGCTATTTTATCCTTGATCAAATAAAAAGTACACTTCATCAGTGATCCTAAATAGGTACTTAAAATAAAAAAGAGATTTCAAAAATGACTGTACTTATCAATCATTTAGAAATCTCTTTTTGTATATACCCTAAAGTAATAAAAAATCTTCATCACCTAACACTTTTTTCTTTATATATGCATTTTCATATATCTAATCAATGCCTCTTCCCTTTCCTGTAAAACATAACCTTTTCGCTTCAGCCAATATCCACTGATCCATACATCCTCCTCTTTCAAAGGAAGATAACACATATCATCATCCTTTATAATCAAATTGCCTGCGGTGATGGATAGATATTTTCCACTTTGCAAGGCATCATGAAAACTTCCACGATCCGATACTTTCAACATATCCGGATGCTGGTGTAACCGTAACAATTCCATCAATTTATTCGTACTTGTATCGTCGTAACAAACAAAAGGATACTTTTTGATATCTGATAGTTTCATGGATGTTTTGTGTGCAGCTTCATGCTGTTTGGACATCAACACATAAACAGGCATATGCTCTTTTAAGATTTGATATTCACACTGATATTTAGCCGCATATTTTTGTATACGTTCCTCGCTTTTCCCTAACAAAAACACAATACCTAAGTGATCATTTTGCTGGTTTAACGACTGAAACACTTCTTCATTTCCCATCTCCCGAATCCGATCATTATAACGTTTTCCCTGTTGTGTAAATTGTAGAAAAACACGCATGATCAAGGGAGAATAATAACTGGCAAGATTGATATCTTTACAGGATGTTTGATTCAGATGATAGATATGATCCAGTTCTGTCAGGATCTTTTTACTACTGACAAGAAACGCTTTTCCCTCATCACTGAACTCAATGCCCTGATAATTTCGATTAATCAAAGTATATCCAAGTTCTTTTTCCAATGACTTGATCATCGTTGAAAGATATGGCTGAGATACATTTAATTTTCCTGCTGCCTCTTTGATAGAATGACATTTTGCGACCATACACATTATTTCTAAATGACGAAAATTCACATACCTCACCTCATTTATACTATAACATATTTGTTATATCCTATAAAACTTTTTGAATATCCTTTCCATTTATATCTATGTTATCATACATCTGAAAGGTGGGATTTTTATGACAAATATCTTACAAAAATCAAATGACATCAAACAACTTTTACAAACATGGCGCAAAGCCTTACATCAGATACCAGAAACGGGCATGCACCTGCCTAAAACAATCGCATATATCACAAAACAGCTAGATACCATGCAGATTTCCTATCGTATCCTTGACCATGGCGCAGGGATCCTGGCTCAGATTGGTATGGCTTCTTCTCCTTGTATTTTATTAAGAGGGGATATGGATGCTTTACCTATCAAAGAAGAAAGCGGAGAATCTTTTGCGTCAGTAAATGGCAATATGCATGCCTGTGGACATGATTTACATGCGACAATGTTATTAGGTGCCGCAAAGTTATTAAAAGAAAATGAAAATGAAATTCATGGTTGTGTAAAACTGCTGTTTCAAAGTGGTGAAGAAATAATGGCAGGTGCCAAAGCCGCAATACAGGATCATATATTAGAAAATCCTCATGTAGATGCTGGTTTTGCGACTCATGTTATCTCTAATATTCCAATTGGTGTCATTGCGTATGGAGAACATGCAGCTTCTTCTTCCACATTGTTTGAAATTCACGTGCAAGGAAAAGGCGGTCATGGATCCATGCCAGAACTATGTATAGATCCAATTCAGGCTGCTGTGATGATTTATCAAGGTTTTCAAGGCCTAATCGCAAGAGAATGTGGCGTTAGTGAAGAAGTTATTCTAACCTTTGGACAACTAAGCGCAGGAAACAGTACCAATATCATTCCTGATTCAGCAATATTAAAAGGAACTCTTCGTACATATGATAAAGAAAAGCGTGAATACATAAAACAGCGTATGCAGGAAATCATCCAGGGGATTGCCCTTACTACACGTACCACCATCACACTTGATATCTTAAATGAGATGGATGATTTACATTGTGATCCTGCGTTAAATGATTTTTTTGCGCATAGCATTCAGGAATTAAATTCAGACTTCAAAATAATCAATCAGTTACATACTGCCGCATCTGAAGACTTTGCCGCTATCGCAGAATGCATACCATCTAGTTATTTTGCGATTGGTGCCGCGATAGATACCCCTCAAAACTGTTATGGTCAACATCATCCAAAAGTACGTTTTCATGAAGATGCACTTGTGATTGGCTGTGCAGCTTACACAAAAGCAGCTCTTGATTATATAGATAAACAAAGCTAAGGGTAGTTTTAGCTTTGTTTTTTCATAAAGGATCTTAAACATTTTCCAATGTCATATCTTTTTTCTTTTTACAAAAATCATAAAGAAAATAAATAATACTGATACCCATAACTATCCACATGACATAATCCACAGACCCAAATTGTGTAAGAACTGCCATTGCATTGGCAAACATATGCAACATGATACCACTATAAATATCATGATTTTTCTCTCTTAAAGTATACGCCGCAATACTCAAAAGAAACGCCTGAAAGAAGCCATTTAATGAAAAATGTAAAAATCCAAAAATGAAGGCATGTGCCAACATCGTTTTCCTTCTTGTACTTAAAATGGTTGATTTAGCATGCAGTAAACAAAAAATGACGTAACCCTTTAACTACTGGATTACGTCATTTATATTAT